>Ga0209337_1000157_pt1 | contig 54566 bp, 34 predicted proteins | sample LinPmetageLP53_FD_184044 | JGI IMG/M metagenome (GOLD analysis project Ga0209337, IMG submission 184044) | Marine viral communities from the Pacific Ocean - LP-53 (SPAdes) (version 2) | ecosystem: Environmental > Aquatic > Marine > Oceanic | place: Pacific Ocean | collected 2010-02-08
ACATTGTAATAAGCTTTAATCCAAAAGGAGTTTCCCTTATAAATAGATCATACACATCTCTTATAGGCATTGACCCCGCCCAAGATTTTAATCCATCGTCTAAAGCTTTCCATTTTTTATAATGCTCTCTATATAAAGCATCTTTTCTGCTTCTTCCCTCAGTTATTCTAAAGTATCCTTCTTTAAATAAAGCATTGTCAACCATATTCATAGCTAACATTTGATCCATAGCTTCTGTGGGTTTAGAAACTATTTTCCCATACCTTTTCATTTGCTCTCCTAATTTATAAGGAGAATCTATGTCTAACCTTTCAATAAGCTTTTCTTGTATTTGAAACGTAATGCTAGATACTGCTTCTGCAGCTTTTTCTAATTTATTTCTTAACGTTGCTTTTTCTTTTTCAGATTCTTTTGAGAGTTTTATTTTTTTAGCAACAATTGTTTGCAGATTTTTAAATGTTCCTAAAAGGTCATATATTTCCCAGAGCTCGTCAAACTCTAAATACCCAGTTTCTGTAGAGTCATTTATTTTCATTCCAGTTTCTGCATACTTCATAACTTCTAAAAGTTCTTCAAAAGTATGCTGCATGTCAGACTCATTTAAAAGCTCTCTTATAGCTGTAGTAATAAGAGCAACTTGTCTTTTAATGCTAGGAGACTTAGGTCTGTTTTTTATAGCGTCGTACTTATCATACAATACTTTTAATTTAGCATCTATATCTTTATCTCCTGATTTTTCTTTAGCCATTGGCATTTCAGCTAAAAATTTGTCGTGAGAATCTCCTACTGCAAGGTATGTGATGCTTGTAAGATCTTTATTAAATCTTAAATGTACAGGTATAAGCCGGGACTCTTTAATTTTAGTAATACCGTACTGCTCTCTTAAAGTTGTTACATAAAACCCCATTTGATGTTGATAGCCTTCTCCTTTGGCTCCTCTAAATGGATCAAGTAACATATAATAATCATCTTCTTTTTTAGTTACATCTTCAAACTTTGGACTCATAAACTTCCAGTCATATATAGAGGCTGCACCTTCAGAGTCAATAAACATAAGGTCTACAGTACCACCAGTGTCCATCTTTTTATTAAAGAGTCGGACTTCTGTGTACATGTCTGCTTTTTTATCTTTTTCAGTTTTTTTATTAATAACTTTTTGACGTGCTATTTGCTTATCTAATACACCTTTTACTACGCTTTTTAAATCTAAAAACATTTGTTTATTTAAACCAGAGTCTTCTTTTAGTTTAGAATAACTTCTTGGTTTAACGGCGTCTTTAAGCTCTACAACATTTATGTATTTATGATATTCAAGTTCAGAATCTTGAACCATATTTATAATAATCTCGTGCTGTATGCTGTGCATATTTGTACCCGTATCTCTAAGGAGCTTAGATCTCTCTCTGTTAGAAATACTTTTATACTCATCTATATTACCAACACTCTTAAAAAAAGATATTGATGATTGGTCTGTTGCTCTTTTAGCTACAATCTTTCCATCTACCTTGTATCTAGCTATAACGCCATCTTCATCTGAAAGAATTTCAAACGTTCCTTCATCTATTTTTCCTTTCACCATATCAAACGTAAGATCTTTTACGTTTTCCATGCTATCATGAGTTTTAACAATATTTTCCCTCATAATATCTTGCGTCGTAGCATCTCCTAATGACCGGAATATTGTTTCTCTTTTTGATCTAGATAATGCGTCTGCATACTTAGAGATATCTTCGCTTAATACTTTTTTGACTGCTTTTTTTACAGGGTCAGATTCAAAATTAAATACCTCCTTAAGTTTTCTTAGCAGTCTTTGCCACCATCTAGCATTTCTGTCTTTTGCTCTTTCTTTAGCATCCAACTTCATTCTATTTAGAATAACTCTTGTGATTGCTTCATCTTTTATATCTTGCTCGGTCCAATCCGCAAGCCTCCCATACTCTTCTTGTACTTCTAAGTACTCAGGTTCTTGAGCTATCCTTTCATATATAGATGTATATATAGGATCTTTTAACTCGTTCATTGCAACCACAAACATGTGAATAACCTCTTCTGGTATTTCACTTTCATTCCCTTCTACATACGTAATTGCTTTACTTATTATATCTGCTGCTGCTATTCCAGCAATAACATTTCCTTTTCTATCTCTTAACCTGCTTACAGCTTTTTCTGTAACTCCTAATTTTTTCATTGCAGAACGCATAGATGCAAGTACTTCTGCCTCTGCTTCTTGCACATATTTTGGAGTAACAACTACCTCTCCTTTTTCTTCGTTTTTATTGTCTATAACATTAAATAAAGGATCATTTAAAGCAATAGTTTTTCCAACAGCCCTAAAAGGCAATCCTGGTACATCATATTTAGAAAGTATTAAGGCTGATAGCTTCCTGCTTTCTTGCATAACAGTTGCAATAGGAGCAGTTCTTGTTATACCTTCTGCTTCAGACCTACCTAATTTTTCAAGTTCAATGTGGTCTATTATATTTTGTTTTACACTGCAAGCCATGTGTTATTTTTTAAGGGCATTCTGTAGGATCAATTGGATCTGTTTCTGAAGATTCAACTTTTTTGTTATACACTATAAAGTCAGATTTAGTATTTAAATAAGACATTGAATCGTATCCCGTAGTTTCAATCTTTACTACACCAGTGCTTTCACCGGAATTAATTTCTCCTGTAATTAAATCTCGTGTAAAGATAAGATTTTGATAGAGTGCTATATCTCTTTGTTTTCTAGCCATTCCAAACTCTCTGTCTTGTTGAAAGTCTGAATATCTTTTAGCATACATTAAACGCATGTTCTTAGGAGATTTAGGCTTAGTAAATTCTACCATGTTTGGAAATTTTAACATGTTTGCATGGAATAAACTTAACAGAAGCTCAGAAGAGAATTTTAAAGCGTCAGGAGTTTTAAGGTATCTACTATACAACTTAGAGGAAATTTCTGCAAATTGATCTCCAGGAAGTTTGTCTAAGAAGGAAAACGGAGTATTCATAGTACCTGCTTGTAAAATAGCTACATCAAAAAGATCTTTTGCTAAAGTGGTGTTCTTTTTAGCATCGTATGCTACAATCTCTTGGTATGAATCATACATTGCAGCCATATCATAAATGTTTACAGCTTTAAACTCAGGTTGTATAAAATCATTTTCTACTATTTTTCCTTTTACAGACTTTCTTTCTTCCTGTACTACAGGTAAAAGAGAGTTTAAGAATACATTATTTCGTAATGGGTGCTTAGGAGAGTTTATAATCTTTGAAACAGTTACAGCTGCACTTTTTTCTCCAAACAATAAAGTTTGAGATCTATCATTTATAGCTATACCATCTTCGTTTGGAACTCTTTGAAGTATAAGAGATGTAAAAAACTGCTCTAATCTTTCTAAAGATTTTACTTTTAGATCTAAAGGCTGCCTATTCTCTGTGTGTGTAAGCTCTTCAACTTTCATTGCATAAGCATTATTGAAGCTTTTTATTTGATTGTTGTTTACAAACAAATCTCCAAATACTTCAGATGCTACTAAAGTGTAGTTACGCATTTCTTTAAGGAAACTATTGTCTCCCTCTGTTATTTTTTCTGCGTTAGGAAAGATACCCTCAGCCATTACTTTTTCGTAAGCCCTGTTAGTTAGTGCCATTGCAGCACGAGTCTTAGGAAGTTTGGTGTCATAAGACTGCGCAGCAATAACAGTTGTCATTCTATCTCCAAGCTCTAAGTACATTAACAAATCATCTAGTATATGCAATTGATATGCATTTTGATCTTCTATACTTAAGTCACCTTCCTTAGTAGGAGTTTCTATACCTCCAATCATTTGCTTAAGTTCTGTATCAGATAAATAAGGTTTGTTTTCTGGAGATGAAATATCACTGTCAGTTTTGTATGCTCTTCTAAGTTTAGTAATTGTGTCAGCCGGATACTCTTCCATTCCAAGTGCTTGGTATACTCTACTTGATGCTGTTTTTCTGTTCTCTATGTAATCTCTTACAATAGGCTGATTCATAAAATAAACTATGCTTTCTAAAGGAACACCTGCTCTTAATAATACAAGTGCGGCTGGAGCTAATTCTGGACCAAGGTTTAAAATATGTATAATAGGAGTGTTTACTGTATCTACTGCTAAGTTTACAAACTGAGATATACTATCTGTAACTCTTCTATTATTTAAAACATCTGATATTCTAGATAAAGAAATTGTAGAATCTCCTATAAACTCTCCTTCAGAATTTTTTTCTTTTTTAAACTCATCGTAATTAAAATATATTCCTAAAGAGTTTAAAAAGTTTCCGTTTACAAGTTTTATTGATTTATTAAGATCTAACCTTAAACCAGCTTTTTGTCCTTTTACTTGATGTGTAGATGCAAGTGCGGATATACCCACATCTTTTGCTCCAGAATAAAAAGCATCTGTAATTTTAAAAATATGCGGGAGTGTAGTTTCTTCATGGTAGTCCTTTACAACTTGCAAATCTGGAAGTTCTTCGTTGTCTTTATTTTCATACAGACTTTGAATTTCTTCAGCTAGACTTTCATAACTGTTTGTATTTACAGGACGAAGAAACTCTTTTTCTCTTCCTTTCATACTTAGTAGATCCGCTACTACGTCTAAAGTTTTATTATGAACAGCTTGCTTGGTATTAATATCATATTTAGTAAGAGTTGGATTTTCAATTCTCCAATCTGCAAATAATTTAGGAGTTACAAAATCTTTTCCTAGGTTAAAAAACTCTTCTGCTGAATCAAGAACATCTCCCCACATTTCTAAAGCCTCTTCTTTACTAAGATTTCTTTCTAAAGAAAGACTTTCCATGTCCATTTCTAAATCTCTTTCTAAAAAGTCTGTAAATTCTTTTGCAAGAAGAGGGTCTTCTTTAAATTGAGCAAGAAAGTCATTAAGTTCTTTTTCATCTTTTAAATTTCTTTCTAGACCCCTTTCAAATATTTCTTCAAAGTCTTTAAGCTTTTTTCCTATTCTTTGTTGGGTTGAGCTAAACCATTTTTCTACTGTATCATAAAACTCATCGGGTCTTAAAATTACACCACCAGTTTGTTCATCTGTATAAGCCCTGTAATTTTTAAACAGTGCAGTTAACTTATCAATATCAAAATCAGAACCTGCTTTAGTTACAAGACCTGCCGGTACATTAATCCTTGGCCCTGCAGATTGTGGTAAGAAATCTACAACTTCTATTACTTCTATAGAGTGTATACCGTCTGTAGGAATACGTATACCAATCATTTTTAAAAGTTCCTCTGAACCTTCTACAGTTATACCTCTACCTACTATTTTTCCGTTTATAATTTTTACATTTTTACCTAACAGCTCTTTAAACCGGTGAGCTACTCTTACTTGCATTGCCCATCTACCATCAGAGTTTTCGTAAAACTTTAACTCGTTACTAGCAACTACATCTCCTATTTTTTTTACTTCATAAAATAAATCAGGTGTGTTTACAAGCATTTCACCAGCTACTTTAGGCTTGATGATTTGTGAACCTATACCACTAAGGAACATAGATTCCATTCTATGTCTATCTACAAAGAAATCAAACTTAAAAGCTCCACCTTTTTCTTTCAAATAAGTCACACCTGATAAGATTGATTTACCAAGGTCTTTTTCTATTCCCTGGTTTTCTAGTTTATCAAGTATAAGCTCATAAGATTGTTCAGATAGCATATAACCTCTAACGCCATCTTCTATAGTTGGCTGTATATCTAGCTCTGCTAGCATGTCTGTAAAAGCATTTTTAGTTGCTGCAGACATAAGACTTTGATACTCGGATTCTTTTTCTAAAGCCTCCTCACTAACAGCAACACCATCTTCATATAAGTCGGAAGATATATGAACTGCTTGCTGTGTAGGTCGTGTGGCTTTATTCTTAAATGATGGTGATATTTCTAATTGAGACCCCATAAATCTAAGATCAAAAGTCATTCTTGAACCTTTTACAGGATCCTCAAACTCCATTTCTTCATACGCTCCATTCTCAATACCATAAGATACTTGAGATGTTTCTACAGCTCCTCCCACTTTCATTCCTGTTGGTATAACAAACCCACCAACCCCATTCTCTTCCATATAATCAAGAGCCTTTTTTATGTTAGGGTATTCAACCCCATTAAAGCGCTCCATATCTCTAGATATAGGAATAATAGCCATTTTAAGGAATCCCATTGCTGGACCAAGGTCTGTTAAAAAGGGACCCATATACTGAAACTTATCCGGTGGGAATGTAGCCCCTTCTACTTCCTCATATGAAGAAGATATACCCCCCATAGATTTAGAGAATTGGCTCTCTCTATTATTATCCCACTGATCAGAAGTTATTTTTAATAGTCTGTACGTAGGAAGGTCCACATACAAAGCTCCGTCAGCTTTCTCTATAGGTTTCTTCCACTGCTCAAGTACATCTGGAGTTACCTGCTCACTGTACATCTCTATAATTTCCTCAGACATTCTAGCCATAGGTTCTTTTATAGCTAACAAATCAATCTTTCCATCTGCCCTGTGAAGGCCTGGAGTATCATCTATCCATTTTAATATTTCTGGACTAAGATCCATAAGAGTTTTTGTACCTACAGCACCTTTAATTCTTTTAAACATATCAGAATAAAAGGCAGGATCACCTAAGAACATTTTAAATATCTCAGTCTTACCTATAAACTGCTTTACTACAATCTCTTCTAAAACATCATTAATGTTTTTATCAGAGAAGTCTGGATCTTCATTAGCATTTTCTTGAAATAACTCACTGCTTAAAGCATACGGTACTCGAGTACCAGATTCATTTTCTTTTTGTAAAAGACCTTTTTCAACTAAGAATGAGTCTAATTTTGCAATGTCAACATTCAGTCTTGCAGTTATATCTTTTGCAAAAGCAGCTTCGTTTTCAATCATAAATGCCTCTAAGTAATCACTCTCTCCAGGTACTTCTGAAGTGGATTTTTTACTTGAAAACATGATTTCTTTACGAATCTGTTTTAATAGCCTTGGAGTACTTAATAAATCTTGAACTATTCCTCTAGAATCTGTAAGGATACTGTCAAAAAATCTTAACTTCTTAATATTGTCTTTGTATTTTGAAGTGTTTTTACCTGCCTCAATTCCAATTGCAGTTGCGGCAATTTCATCTTTAAGATAGTTTAAGAAAATGCTCATCCCTTGATTTACTTTGGTAGGCATTTCTATAGGTAAACGAACTCCAAACTCTGTTACCTGGTCTGCTGCTCTTGGGAGGATAGATATACCATCTAAGATTGCATTTAAATGCATTGTAACTACGTCGTTTGAAGATAGTCTAGATATTTTTTGACCAGTTTCACCCAGTATGTCGGCTCTTAAACCACCCATATTTATAATATCTATCTTATTTCCACCTCTCCAAGCTTCGATCGCTAAAGAATTAGAAGCAAAAGGATTTGAAACAGGATTAAAGTACTCTATAAGGTCAGTGTATTCAAAGTTTGTAAGTGCAGATATGTAGTGATTTCTTATAATAGAATACTCCATATTACCCTCACTATTCAAGTACTGGAACTCTACTTCACTATTTCCTGTCCTTAACTCTATATCTGCAAGTGCTCTTGCTCTAGTAACAGCTCCAGACTTATCCCTTGAAAATATTGTAGCAAAAGATTCTTTTCTAGATATTATATCATCAATAATCCACTCTTGATCTTTTTTAAATCCTAAGAAGGCTTGGTTTATTTCTTCTTCTTTTTCTTCAAGCATGTAAACAATCTCTTCTTCAAATGCATTTGGAAAAGATTTTTCTAAAGCTGCTCTCTCTAGATCTTCATTAAAAGTAAATATTTTCTCTACTTCCTTTGGATCTGTAAATTCTATTCCTAAAGGCTTATATAAAGCTATTATAGTAGCTACATCATTAGATTTTTTTGCTCTGTTAAAAAGGCCTGTCATAGTAGTTTCTATGAGTGTTCCTTTTGGAGATACAAAATTGAATTTTGCGCTTTTATTTATTAAAATTTTACCGTCTTTGTCTAAGGTTACATGGTTAGACTTTTTATTTGTCTGAGCCCCAAAGTTTTTAAGTCTAGAAGTCCAGTTATAAGAAATCTTTTTTAGAGCCCCTTCTTTTGCGGGATCCATTGTATATATACGACCATTAGGTTCTACTGACGCAATAGATACATCTAATTTTACTTGTGCCATGTGTACAGCAAAAGCAATTCTAGGTGCTATTTGAGAATAAGTTTTACCCTCAGGGTTTATATCTATTCTTTTTACAAGATCTGCTGCCCAAGGAAACTTGTCTTTATTTTGCTTAAGCTTTTTAATTTGATTTGCAAAGCTTGTACTTCCTGCAAGAAGATTCTGTGCAGATTTTAAGGTGGTAGACATATTATATGCTCCGTTAAGACCTGTACTGTTAACAGTATTAGGATCTTCAAACATGCTAAAAATCAGTTTGATTAATCCTGAAGCGCTTTTAGAAGGAGATATAGTTAAAGCATCTAACTCATCCACCCAGTCTTTTGATGTAAGAGTCTCTTCATCTATCTCTACACCTTCTTCCTTTACTAATCCAATATCAGTTAAGTATCCATAATGAGCACGTATAGCTTGTTTTACAGTTTCTTTTTTCTCATTAGAAGATCTACCTATTCTATCTAAAGTTTCAGTTATTGCAGGCTTCCTTTCACTAAATCTGTCAAGTTCGTTTTCTAACGTTATTAGCTTTTCCCGCAAATTTGAAATGCCTTTTAAATACAAAGCATTTAAACTCTTTTTGCCCAATGGAGTATTGAAAATATCTCCTGTATACAATTCACCAAGCTCTACCTTATAAGCTTTTCCACCGTATCTAAAAGTTTTATCTATAAGCCCACCTAACTCTACTGATATACTAGATATCATATCATTAGTATAAACATCATTCCACCCTTCTATGCTTTGAAGCATGTTGTATACTCCGGCGTCGGATCTTCCTTGGTGCCTTTTTGCTTTAGCAAACTTACCTTTGTCTATAGATTCAAAAAGACCTTCTATAGATGTTATAGAGGAATCAAATTCAAAGTTTTCATTTAATCTAAACAGTCTTCTAAGTACAGATTTAATAACATCAAAGAACTTTTGAATTATATTACGTGTATCTGTAACTGTTCCTTCTCCAAACTTGTAGTCTTTACCCATAAGAATATACTTACGGAACTCTTCAGCCGCCCATTCTTCTGCCTCCTTGTTTGTAAGGTCAGACATTTTCTTTGTCTCTCCTTTATAAGTTACAGTCTCTCCAGGTATCTCTCGTATCTTCTTATAGAGTGTTTTAGAGTCTTTAGGGGACAACACATATAGAGATACATTATGAAAAGCCTCGTGAAATATAGCTCCAGAAGGCGCTAATTCACTTAATACAACTTTACCAAAAGACACTAATTGAGCTACTGCTTTACCGTCTAATGAATCAAGGGCTGCCTCAGAAGTTGCTATTTCTAAAGAGGTCATTTTAAGAGCTCTTTGTATTTCTGTCTGAGTGTCTTTAGAGTAACTTGAAAGAAGCTCTTCTAATGCTTTAGCTTGATCTTCAAGTAAATTAAAAAGATCTTTATCAGTGTCTTCAGATTCATCTAGTGTTTGATTCAACCAATTTTCAACAATGTCAGAATCAAAATTAAAGCTAGAATTAGCTAGAAAGTTTTTATCTGCTGAGTCATAATACCCTAAAGTATCTCCTCCTTTAACAGTTACTTTAAACCATATTTCATCATCCTGCTTTTCTGCCCAAATATCTTCTGGTTTAATTGTGTCAGTGTATCCCAACTTCTTGTGAGTTGCCTCTAGAGTACCTGAACCAGAAAGACCTTCAAAAAACCCTTCTATTTCTTCGTTTGGATCTACAGGAGGATCTTCTGCTTCTTCTTCAGCTTTCTTTTCAGAAGCTTCCTTCTTTTTTTTATTTTTTCTATGCTTTTCATAAAAGTCTTTATCTGCAAAAGGCGCGTTTGGGTCTGGATCTACACCCAGCTCTACTGTGTCTCCTACTTCTGGATCTTCTCCTGGATCTTCTTCTGGATCAATACCTGAAAGTGCGTTTTCTAAATCGTCTAATTCAGAAGAACTTCCTGCAGTAGGATCGTCTCCTATATCGTCGCTAGTGTCTTCAGGGTCAAATTCATCTTCACCCTCTATATCTGAAAAAACAGCTTGTCCTCCAGGAGCAGCTTGATCTTCTATATCAAAGGTTGCAGTAGACATAAGAGTTTTGCCATACACAAGATAACCTCCACCTGCTCTAGGATTTGTAAAAGAAACTTCTTTTAAAGGTCTAGCTTCTGTATATAAAGGAGCCTCTCCAGACGTGTCTTTGCTAAGTAAGAAATGATTGTAATTAGGATGCTCTGAAGACTTGGTTTGAGAAATAGTTAAATCTTTATTAAGTACTACGTTTATATACTTTGATTTAGCGTTGTTTTTATACCTGTTACCGTAGCCCTTAGTTGTTTTTTTAGTCTTTGAATTTTTATTTGAAAACTGGGTTCTTTTAACACTGTCTTTTAAAAGAGTCCCTCGAACATTATGTCTTTTAGTTTTAAGAAACTCTAAAAGCTCTTCTCCTTTTTCAGTATTCTCCTCCATGTCTTCAAGAGTAGCATACTCATCCATTTCTTTAAAGTAAACTACAAGATCATTATCTTTTAGCCTGTAAGCTAATCGAAATTTAGAATCTTCTGCATTTAAAATATGCACCATAGATCTAATCTGGGCTCTTAACGTTACGCTTTCGTTACCGTACTCAAGAGAAAATCTTTCTGCCTTTTTTAAAGCATCTACGTTTGATAGACCACTTTCTTTAGCTGCAGCAAATTCTTTTAGTAGTAGTTTAAAAAGTCTTTGTACTTGAACAGCTTTTGTCTCTCCCAACTCTGATCTCCTCATAAATATAGGCATGTGCCTAACGTGGTCATAAGCAACTATCTGACCGGGGCGTACCATAACAGAGTTTGCCTTTTTAATAAACTTGATAGTATCATATTTATACTCACCCTCTGCATTTGGGTCTGTGTTCTTAATTACTTTTCCTACTGCTATTTTTACATTTTCAAGATTAGTACTCATTATAGAATCAGATGCGTAGTTTTCTTCGCCTCTATCAAGTAGTATAGTACCAGGAGATTTACCAGTTATTGGAGCTATAAGGAGTTGATTCGTATCATTTATTTTTTTCCTTATGTCATTATTATACTCTTTTTGTATGTCTTCTATTTCACTCTTAGATAAATTATCAATTTTGTTTGTGAACTTGTTTTCTCCTCTTTTATTTTTTACAGTTGGATCTTCAATAGAAGTAAAGACGGCTCCTTTTGTTTCTCCGTCCCTTACAAACTGAATTGATATTTTACCAGTAGTTGCATTTCTAACTTTTCTTACAAGAGCTACTTTTATATCCTTGTACTTAGCATCTTTATTATTTTGATGGTACCAAGTTCCTTCTAGATCTGCAGCAACATCTTCAGGTACAACTGTATCTTCAGATATAAATGCTAGAAAATATTGTGAACTTATATTTTTGTTCTTGTTATCTATACTTGTTCCTAGTAGATTCTTATTATCTTTTTGTATATACTGAAACCAATTGAGTTGGCTAGTAGCAGTCTTAAGCTCATTAAGTTGCTTTTTATTAAGCTCTTTTCCTTCTTTCTTTTTCTTTTCTTGTAGGTCTATTAATCTTTCATATATTTCTAAACTTCTTTCATAGACAGTTTGGTCTATTTTAAATCCTATGTGAGCCCCCGCAGTTTTATGTAAGCCTGGCATAGAAATATCTGGCTTATATAAACCTTCTTCTGATTCCATAGAAGTAAAATCGTTCTCTAAAGAATCGTAATCTACCTCTTCTGTTTTTTTCCATTCTTCGGCTAGTGGAACTCTTACTAAAAGATCTCTAAATACCTGTATCTGTCTTAACCCAGAATAGGTTTTTTGGACATCTTTTATATTCTTTTTAAGCGCTTTTATATCTTTATTGACCTCTTTAAGTTCTGCAACCTGCTTGTCTATTGCCATTTGAATAGCCTCAACAGGTACCTTATTTACTTGAGAAGATTTGTCTTTCCACTTGCCCTCTACATCAAACACTTCTACACCAGGATTGGACTTTACAATATCTTCTGCTATGTTTATTAATTTTTTAAGAGAGCCTATATGAGCTTTAAGATCTTTCTTATAAGCTTCAAGATCCTCTATAGCTTTCTCATGATCCTTAATAAGGTTTGCAGCTACTGATTGTACACCAAAATCTGTTGCTGTAAATCCTTCTTTTTCTGCTCTTTTTAAAAGTACTTCGTGTATAGCTTCAAACTCGGCAGGCATAAGTTCTGGATCAAGCTCATTTTTCATGAACATATCTAGAATCTGGATATTCTCACTTATTGTTCTATGCTGCTCAGGATAAGTCTCTTTTACAAACGTAGTATATTCGCTCTCTGCTACATCTACAAGCTCTTTTGCAGTTGCTATTTCTTTAATTAGCTGCTCTCTTGTAATAAACTTGTCGTTGTATTTAAACTTTTTTTGTTGAGGCTTCTTCTTAAGCTTTTCTACATAAGATTTCATACCTGTTAAAATCTCAATAGCCTCTTGAAGAGTTTCTTGCTTTTCAGTTAACTGATTATTTAGCTCTTGCATTTTTTCTAAGAGCTCTTGCTTGTAATAATCAATTACTTTTTTAAACTTTTTTACTCTTTTTTCAGATTTAGTTTTTTCTGTGTCAAACTTCTCTGTCTCCTCTTTTATCTTTTTTCTAAGATCATTTGCAGAGGCCTCCATTTGCTTATTATACTTCTCTCTTAAAGAAGGGTCTATAAGCGTTTGATATTTTTGAGCAAAATCAATTCTATCCGCCCTGAGTGCACGGATATCTTTCATCATTTTGCGAACTTCTTTTTTATGTTTAGCTGCTTTTTCTGGAAACTCTTTTTCCCAAGCAGTTACTTGCTCATCATTAGTTATGCTACCTGCTTCTTGTAAAAGATTGTATACCGGCTTAGATTGGTCTTCTATTTTTTCAAGTTCTGTTGTATAGCTTTTAAGATCTTTTAGCTGCTCATTTTCTACTTGTGTACGACTCCCTCCTTTAGCTTCTAGGTCTTCAATTCTTCTTCTAGACTCAACTATGTGCTCAAATACAGTGCTACCTACATTCATAGCACCTATTTGAAGAACTCTTTTAGTACCGTCACTGTTTTGGTATTCAATACTGCTTATTTCATTACTTATAGATACTACTTTACCTCCAGTAAGTTCAGCAAGTTTTGATATCATTGCCTCTTCTCTACGAACATTCTCGTCCATCTTAGAAGCATAGTGTATAAGTTCTCTACGGACAGCTGCCATAGAGCCTGGTTTACCAAGCCCTATAACTTTATCCATATCATTTAATCTTAATCCTGAATCTACAAGCTCTTGGCTTTCTTTTATTGTTTTAAGCTTTTGTTTAATAGTGGTAGCTAAGTAAGCTCTCCTTTCAGCGAGATCTTCTTTTGTCATACCATCTTCATAATTATACATTTCTTTTAAAGCTTCATCAGATATTTCTGATAAGTCCTGCTCTATTTTAGTTTCTAAAGATTCAAAATCGTTACTATCTATAGCTAGCATTGCAGCCTCCCAGAACTCGTCGTACTCAAAGTCTTTAGCTTTTTTTGTATCTCCGTTTTCAATTGCTGCATTAAGAGCTTCTTTAGTTTTAGCTATCTGCATCATCATCCATGCAGTTTGCTCCATTTTAGCCCCAAGAGAAGGATTTGCTTTTTTTATTCTTGCGTATTCATCTGCAAACTTTTTATTTACAGCTTCAAACTCTTGAATACCTTCCATCTGAGTAGATTGAGATGCAAGATCTCCTGTCCACCCTATACCTTTGTACCAGCCTGCTTTACCTCCTTGACCAGGCATACCAAGTGCAGCTGCTAAAGCACCGATAAGAATTTCTGTTTGGCCTTCTTTAGAACCATAAGACTCATCAAAACCTCTAGCAAAAGCATCATGCCACTCACCTACAAGTTGTAAAGTTCCATTATCTCCTATACGACTCCTAAGAGCGTAGTCTTCTGATGCCCTAGCCATTACTCCTTGACCACCTTCCTCTACAAAACCTTCATAAAGAGATCTTTTTACCCAAGACCCAAGTCCTCTAGCGACTGTAATACCTTTATCTCCAAGTCCCGCTTTACCTAAAGCTTTGTGAATCATATCTCTTTTAGGTACTCCAGAAAATCCAAGAGCATCTTTAGCTTTTGTGTACAAGCTACTTTTTGCTGCAGATTTATTCATACGACTCAGCACTCCAGCCCCGTAAAGCCCTGGTAAGGTTATCATATTACCCACCCCTACAAGAAGTAAGTTACCTGCAAATTGAAAGTTTGATATAGAGGCCGCAGTTTCAAATATCTCTGCTCTCTCTTGAGGTGTTAAAAGGTTTCCTTTTTCTTCTATAGTTAAAGCTCTTCCTGCATCTTGTTCTCCTAGAGCTATTCTATCTCCAAAATTTTCTGTTAATAGTGTATTTAAAGCTACATCATATCCGTGTTTAGCTTCAATAGATGCTTCGTACCCTGCACCGGTCATTAACTGTCTACTTATTTTTAAAGCATCAAGAGACTTTCTACTTTGAGCAACTTTCTTTCCTGCCTCTATTACTTTTCTAGGTACAGTTGCCCTTCCTACGCCTTTAAATACTTTAGTTGCTAGACGTGTTAAACGCATAGCATTACCTGTTGCGGCAGCACCTCCTACTGCAACAGTACCTGCTCCTGGTAAAGCACTACCTATAAGACCACCAAGACCTACTGCTGCAAGCTCAGTTAAAACTGCACCTGCAATAAAAGTAATTCCGTTTGCAAACTTATCTGCCCAAAAATTACCGTAGGCCATTTGACCAAACAGGCTTGCTTCTTTTTCTTGTTGTGTATAATAGAAAGGAAGTTTTTCAGATAATTCATCATTAAGATAATCTAGCCCATCAAAGAGCTCATTATCCCAAATGTTTCTTATTACTTCTGCCGCAGAATCGTCTTTATCTGTAAAAGGAGCTTCAGCTGCTTTGTATATGGTTTTTAATACACCATACCCTACACCACCTATACCTCCTACTACATTTGTACCTACACCCCCAATAAATCTTGGTACAAAATTTCCGAACTTATCCCATCCAGTTTGATTCCTACCTCTTAATTCTTCAAGGTTATTAAGTTGATATGCACGGCTAGCGTTTTTATCATATTGAGACGATCCAAATTCTTCAGGTACATTTATTATCGGAGTTTCTACAGGAGAGGTTGCATCTGCTTGAGACTGTATGTTTAAAATATCTAAAGGATTTTGTTCTAAAACAACCTCATCTTCTGAATATAAATTAGATATTACAGGGTCTGTCCCATTCTTTTTTTCAGGATCTGTATAAGGTAATGCAGAGTCATTAAATGTCTCATCTGCATATAAATTATTCAAGATATTATCGGAATTGCTATCTGACATACTACTTGCAATTAAAGATTTTAATTAAATACTGTACTTCTTACCGGCTTTTGTTCATCAAACAATGACCCTAAAGTAGTGCCTCTATTAGCATTTACCATATTATAAGTTGCCGATTTAGATAAGAAGTCTACCCAAAACATTCCTTCAAGTTTTCTAGTGTTTCCTGCACCATCAGAAATTGAAATTACTTTTCCAGTCTCATCTGTAAGAGCTGGTACAATTTGATATTCACATGCAGGACATGCTTTCATCATTTTATTTCTAACCCAATAACTCTTAGGAGCTTTTGCAGGATCCATTCCTACTAAAGTATTTAAAAACTCAGATGCTTCTCTACCAGTTAATTCTGTACCACCGCCTGCTTGAAGGTCTTTATTTGAAAGCTGTTTGTAAATACTTTGTACAATATTAAACCCTTTGGTCTGCTGTACATAAGGTGCAGCATATAAAGTGTGACTCCCCTCTCCTGGTATTGGTAAATCTACTCTAAATGCTCCTGCATCTTTACCAGCTTTGTTAAAAGTATAATTAGGTATAAAATCGTTTGACCCATCATTGTATTTTCCAGAGGTAAGCATAGCCATTATTTCATTTTTTATAGCACCTTCTCCATGAAACGGCGTCGTAACCTCTTCGTCTATAGCGTTGGCTAATGCATCAAGTTCACTACTTTTTCCTAAATCATATCTTTTACCCTTGTAAGTTACAGGGCCTGCAAAAATTTCTTTTCCTACTTTATTAAGCATCAATTCTTCTTGAGCAGCATTAAATGCATATGTAAAGTCACCAGGAGAACTTCGTAAAGCCTGCCAGTAAGCTTCTGCATACGCTCTATCGGTCATACCTGCAAAAGCAGGCGCTGTCCTCGTATCCTGTGTCATCATCCAATTAGTTATAAGGCCTCTATTATTACCTATTTGCTCTTTAGACAGATTACCAATACCTCCTGAATCTTTAAGAATTTTATCTATTCTTATTTTATCAGCATCTGTAATATCTTTTACTTCTGAGTTAGGTCCGTAATCAAAGATATAATTACCCGCGCTAGACTGCTTTTTGTTAAATCTAGATTTATTATTTGATGCCCCAGCTGTATCAAACATGTCATCTAAGAACTCAAACTTATCTCCTACAGCTAATTGTATATCAGATGGTACAAATCCCCAATCTCTTTCTAAAGGTGGAGCTGCAGGTGGGGGTGGTGGATCTTGTTTAAGTGCATGAAGTCTTCTTTGGTTAGAAATATAATTAAGCTTTTCTCCTATCTGAGGTGCTGCTGATTGTGCAAGTAATCTTTCAATTTCAGATTCAGCCATATCAGGTGTATATAACTCGTTAGTTCCTGGAAAAAGAGTATGCTCTGTAAGAAGATCCATATGCTGCATTCCCTCTGGAGTATTTAAGTATACATCTTTAATTGCTTCTGCAACTAATGCAACTTTTTTATCTGATACAGCATCCCCTTCCATTAAATACATTTTAATATCAGCTATAGTTGCACCGCTTAATCCTGGTAATTGCCTTACTTTTTGTAGTAATACAGCATTAGTTTCGATATTAGACATTAAGGTTTGCATCTTTGCACCGTAATCCATTACAGGCTGTACATTAGGTATTAGAGCTCCTTGCTGTTCATATGACCATGTATCAAAAAGATGTTCTGTTTCAGGAACTATACGACCATCAGGAAGTGTTTTTGTAATTACTTCATTTGTAATAGGATCTCTAGCAACTATTTCATTACCGTCTATTACTTCTTTACCATTTGCACGAGAGGTAGCTTTATCAGACCTCATTTTTTTATAAATTTCGGCATTTTCTAAAGCACCGGCAAGATTAGTATCTCCTGCTAATCTGTTACTCATTTGAAATATAGTATCATTTAATCCTTCAAAACTAAGATCCCCTTGGAACATATCTTCTATGTCTTGTTGAGCGTTATATTTTAAATACTCATCTCCTGGGTTTACTCTTATACTATCTAAAAGATTTTTTTGATCATAGTATTTCTGTTGATTAGCATCGTACCTATCCCTCCTAAGAGTAGCTGCATTCTTTAAAGGGCTAAGATCAAACTCCATACCCTCATAAGGTTTAAAAAAATCGTATTGCTCTGCCATAAGTTCTATCTATTTATAACCCGTGCTTTTCATTATAATCTGCTCGAGCTTTATTTACCGCTTTATCTTCATCTTCTTTCGAAATAGTAGGATTTTTAGCTTTTATTTGCTGTCTAGCTAAAACTTCACTAAATCCAGCGCCTCTTTCATTAGTTCCGGCTCCCTCTCCAATAGCTCTTATTTCTTGTTTATTTATACCTGTCTGAATTATATTTTTTACTCCTGTAAGTATAGGGTCTATTGTAGCTTGTCTACGCTGTCTTAAGAATGCGTCTTGTGCTCTATCTTCGTTTTCAAGTCTTACGTTATACCTGTCAATAACAGCTGCATTTTCTCTATCTGCAGAAAATTTGTTTTTAGCATTTTCAGTATTTTCACTAATAGATGCAGCTAAATTAACTCTATTTGCTTCTGCCCGTACTTTATTATCTGCGGATATTTTATCGTTATATGCTAGCTGTGCAGAAGCTTCAAGTCCTGTACCATAACCTTTTTGTTCGCTTTCTTTAAACCTTTTTACATAGTTCCTTTGGTTTTCAGCTAACCCTTCTCTAGGACTAACACGATCGTTTCTAATTCTATCTGCTTTTATTATTTGAGGTTTTCTAATTTCAACATCTTCTCTTTCAGTTAAGCCTGCTGTTATAGATGCCCCTATAGCTGCTGCTCCTTGTATCCATGGTATATGTCCACCTGAATTTGTCCAACGTTTAAACCCAGATACCTCTCCTGTCCCTCTTTTATATTTAGGAAGAGACCCTCCGTATTTTGCTATATTCAAAGTTTTAGGATACTCTTTGTCTCCGGGTTTTGCAGGACTTTCTCCCCTAGCTCTTTTAGCATGTATATTAGCCCACAGCCCTGGTCGTCCTCCTTTTCCATATTCCATCATTCCCCCATACTTTCCCATTGGCACATCAGGTGGTGCCATCATATCTTTTGACTCTTGAGGATTACCAGCACGTCCTGCTAGTTTTTCTTGTAGCATCTTAAGTTGGTCTATTTCCTGTGGAGTAGCACCGTTTTTTACAGCTGTTGCATATAGTTGAGCCATTGATCTTCCTTTATAAGTAAGATGATCAGACCATACATAATCTCCTTCATTTAAAACTTCTGGTACACCACCTTTTTCATGTGTAGCTCCTACAACAAGTTCATCTGGTCCACCGTCTCGCATAATAATTTCATCCTTCTCAACCTCTGCATTAGCTCTAGGTCTAGTAACTCCTTTTGTTACAGACATTCCCCCGTATCTATATTGAGGTAGGTATCCTCCTTTTCTATATAAGTCTTTCATAGTTCCTCCATATTTTGCCTCACCCATATTGTATTCAGCCTTTTCTTGAAGACCTCTTGGAGTTGCAATTCCACCTTCAACACTCCTAAGAGACTGTTCTTTACGTCCCATAAAGTTTTTAGCTGAAGTCCCACCTTTTGAAGTGGCTCTTTCTCTTGCAAGTTGTTTTTGTTCGCTTTTGTATTGTTCTGAGTCAGCTGCGGCATCTGCTGCATCGAAAAATTTTCCAACTCCAATCATACTTAATGCTGCCCTACCGTAATCTCCTTTAGCTGCATGATCAGCTACACTCTCATAAAATGGAGTTGTTAAAGAACCTACAGCTGCTGCTGCTTCACTATCATAAACACTTACTTTTTCACCGCTTTTTAATCTTCTTTCTTCTTCTCCCAGAAGAGATCGAACTCCGCCCAGTGCCTGGTCAATTACACCAAAAACAGGAACAGCAGCTCCAATTGCAGCACCTACACCTTCTGATACACCTTCTGCTACTTGCTCTGATTTAAGCTGATTAGCGTCAAGATTATTTGCTCCTTGACTATAACTGTAAGGATTTTCTTGTTGAACTGCGTTCATCTCAGGAGCATAAGACATTTCTCCTCCTGTTTGTTTTTTAGGTAAACCCGTTGTATTTCTCATATACTCATACAGATTATATTTGCTCACCCCTCCATTTGGGTTTAGTGCATTTGCACGTCCAGCTTCTATTTGAGGATTCCCACTTGGCACGTATTTAGGCTGAGTAGGATCTTGTGTAATAGCAATTTTTTCGTTTTCTGTAAAAAATCCTGTCTTATCAAAAGCATTTGTTTTTTTCCAAGGCATTTCTCTATTTATAGAGGGGCTTGTATCATATGGGTTAGGCGTACCTTGTTGATATTTTGGTAATTCACCTCCCATTTCATATGTAGGAGCACCATATGTATAACCACTACTGTATCTTGAGTTTTCTAGTCCAGCTGCTTTATTTTTTGCATTAAGAAGATCATAACTAAAGTTGTTTTGTTTTGCGTTTTTAAACGCTTTCATTTCATCATTTGCATTTTTAATGTTGCCTGCTACTTCCATACCAAAACCCACTGCTTGTAGAGCCGCGTTTCCAAAAGATTTACCTGCCCCTTTACCTGCCCCTTTATCGGCTCCACCAAATAAAGATGTTGAATTTTCTGTAACTACATTATCAGATCTTAAGCCGTGTAAATACGTTGGTTTTTCTCCTGGAGGACCTTGCCAGGAGCCATAACCGTATTTAGGCAAACCGTCTTCTCTAGTCCCTCCGTATCTATTTAAACTTACTGGAAATGTTTTTGAAGGTTGATACATTTTTTTTTCAAACTTAAAATCAAAAGAAGGGTTACCGGCCATTTCATTATTATATATAGCATCCTTTAGTTCGATTACATTTGGACTCATGCTAGTAGATGTATAAGGTCTAAATACATCTTTACTAGCTTGAACTGCACCTCTAGGATTTAATTCATTTACCCGTCTTTGATAGTCTTCTATATTAGCTTCATTCTTTGCTATTTCTCTACTAATGCGTTCTTCTGGAAATTCTTTTCTTACCTCTCTTTCAATGTATTCGGATGCCATTTCATCTGACAAGCCTTCCATACCTGAAGCCCTCCATGCAGCCCTGTCTTTAGAGTCTAGTACCTCTCTAAGATTTTTATCTGGTAAATTATAAGAGCCAAGTGTAGATTGTTTTCTACCTGTTTCTAAAAAATGTTTTTCAGAGGCACTAAGTGGAGATGTACCATATTTACCGTAAACGTCAGTTACCATCTGCTCACGCTTTTTAGTAAAGTCTCCTACTCCTAATTCTTTTAAGTTTTTACCTTCATTTTCTAAAGCATTTAGAATTTTAGGATCTACAAATTTACTTAGCTGCTCTTTATAAGCAGCAGCAGTTTTTGCAGTTCTAGCTGCTCTTATACCTTGAGCTATACCCGCTGCACCTGCACCTAATAATTCTTCTGCAATAAGTTGATTGTGAAAATCTTGACTCATACGATCCCCCATAAACTGTGCATTAGGCGCACCTGGACTGTTTTTAGATAAAAAACTGGTTGGTGGATAATCTACTGTTCCTGATGTATAAGGATTTTGAGATTGAACTTCTCCAGACTGTATTCGTCTTTGTAAGTCTGCGGTATTTATCTCATTCTGACGCATAGCTGCATCTTGAGCTATAATATTTTCTACGTTTATAGGTGAAATATTAGATGCTGTAGTAGAAGCTGCTGCAGTTGTTGTTCTAGGGTCAGTACCATTACGATACATTTGTAAGAGTCGTTTCTTTTTCATCGTTTATAAGTTCTAAAGTCTGCGAGCACTGTATACAAATTTACCAAATTGTTTGCTTCGTTATTACATGAGAGTCTTATACCCATGTATTTGTCTATGAATTTGCTTTGCTTATACCACTCTTTATTAAAGTCTATGTAGTTAATATTCATTGGTTCATTGTAAGCTTCTGTTGTTGATGCAGAAAACATACGATCCGTTATTGCAGTTATAGTTCCTGCGTTAGAGCCACCAAAAAGGTTTTGTCCTTGTGTTATATAGTTTGTACCAGTGAATGGTGTTGTTATGCCTGTGTAGTAATTACTTGTATCAGTAATTTCTTTAGACATATCTCTAAACTGGTTTACTTTCCAGTCTGTACCTATTCTTCTAGTGTTTATTAGATACTCTAACGGATGCTCACCCGAAAGCATATCTGAATTATATGTAATATAAGAAGTAAATCCAGAGTTTAAGTCATTATTGTAGAGTTTATTACTAGAGCTATACTCTTTTGTATCTACAAAAAAACTAAAACTGTTGAACACCTTATCGATATTCGGAACCATATTAGATATTACTTCTATTTCGAATGGGTAAATGGTTCCATAAAAATTACCCATATTATTGTAGTCGTTGTGCCTCCATATACTTCTTTGAATATCTGAGTCCGTGCTTTCAGTAAAAGAAAACACATCTATTCCGGAATAAGAATACATATAAGGAACATAGTCATGGAAGCTTTCCCAAGAACCTAGTTTGTTTTGAACCAAATTAGAAAAAACAAAAGAAATAGTCCAAGACTTCCTTTCAAATAAATCATCTCTTGACCCTGTTATTTGTGTGCTATCAAGATTTATAGGTTCCCAACTACTTAAGTTTTGGCCTATTGTTGTCCATCTGTAGTAAGTCCCATTAATATATACTATACCATATGCTCCTGCTTGTGCTGCAGCATTTAAAGACGTATAAGCTCCACTCCATTCTCCTATAAAAGCAGCTGTTGGTGCAAGATCTCTTTTTGTTATTATAATTCTTGAGAATCTTTCATCATATACTGCATGGAATCCCATGCCTGTAATAAAACTATCTGTTTTACCATGAAACCCATAGTCTTCTAAAGCATATGGCATGTTGTCTTGCAACCAATTTGACATACCATATTTTTCACCCGAAATCTCTTCTGCTCCTTTACCTAAAAGAAACATTTTTCTATCAATATTATCAACAAAAAAGTACCCTTGCGGTGTAACAATATTTGCAAATTGAGACCTTGTACCTAAATATCCAGAATCTGTGTGTTGTACTAAGTCCGGTTCTTGAGTAAAAATATCTCCTTGACCAATAAAAGCTTCATTGCCTTCAGAGACTTTCATTTTTTGCTTACCCTTTGTTTGATACAAAGCGTCTTCCATATGGAATAATAAAAGATTACCTACAGCGGTTATCTTCCATAATTCTCCATATCTATTATTAAGTTCTCTTAATTCACCAAATGAATACTTTCTGTAGTTATCTGATAATTTAGAAGATGTTGTCTTAGCAGAACGTATAATTCTTACAGGGTGGTTTTCTGGTTGCTCAAGTACAAAAGGAAAAGGCAATACAACTTTAATATTATTTATAGATGAGTAATCTTCGTTGTATCTTATTTTTCCTGTAGTAAGATCGGGGTTATAATGAAGGTCTATTCTTGCATCTGCGTTTAATACAGCCTTTAAAGATGCTCCAGGAAAGTAAGGCTCATCGTCATTATCTATGTGTCTGTAGTTTATATTTTCTGTGCTTTCAGTAATACAAGCTATAACAGACTTCATATCTTTAGCTTGGTTTCCATCTGGAGTTAAACTAACCTCTTCTCTAGAGGTCATCCTGTAACCATACCTACTTATATAAGTATCGCCTCCATATACATCATCAGTACAAAATTGATCGGGCCCACTGTATATAGGAGAGTTATTTTCATCTAAAATAAATTTATTAAGATCATCTCCTACTACTTCATATCCTGTCCACACTAAATTTTGTGAGTCTACTGCATTATAAACATCAGATTTAAATGCTTTAAGGTTTGCTAAATATAGTTGAAGACCATCAAAAGCTTCAGGAGATCCAGGAAGTTGTCCTCCATCGTCATCTAATTCTATAGTGTTTGTAGTATAAGATACAAACTCAGTTCTTGCACCTTCACTCCTTTGATTTCTCCAACTAGAAGATGGATTAGAAACTAAATGCGGTAAATATCTTAATGGCTTTAAAGCTATGTGAGTTTGTCCCCCTTGATTATATATGTCATGCTCAAATCCTTGGTGTGTTCCTTCATAAATACTATCTCCTAAAATATAAGCTTTTGACTTATCTGAAAGAAGATAATTTAATCTTGTATTTATTCCTTGTATTCTAAACTGCTCTCCTGCTATATGAAAAGAAGTTATAGTATCTGGTTTCCTGCAACTATAAAAAGGTTCATCTGTAGAACTTTCAGTATCAGTGTACTTACCATCTACATTGAATTTTACAGGTCCTTTAAAATTTGCCATACACAAAACATACTGAAGTTTTATATGTGTAGCAGCAGCTAATGATGGGTGCCTGTTTAATAAATAAAAATCATGAAAAGAATAAACTGAAGATAGCTCAGGCTTTGTAGCATTTTTAGAAGAAGGCTGTCCAGTTTGTAACCAATAATCAAATTTACCTATACCAAGACCTCCCGTATCACACCGGGATGGATCCATTTCTTCTCTAAACTGCATAGGATGCATGGGAGCTTGACCTAATACAGTTCTTTGCTCGTGAGTCCTATCTGCGTAATAAATTCTAAATCCCTGTACTTTATCTGCAATAGACTTAGGTATTTTAATGTCTGAAAATTTAATTCCTAAAGGTTGAACATGATGTGTTAAAGGAATATTTTCATTTGAATTTGATACAGGTGTATCTGGTTCTACCCAAGCTGCCCATCCTGGCCTGTTGTTTCCAATAATTTCATCAAGATCTCTTAATAAAATATCGTCTCCAGAATATCCAGAAACACTTGCAAAAGACACACCCCCTGCGCAATGTCCAATTAAACTTGGTTGAAGGTCAATGCCAGGAGCTCTGTCATATGCTATAACTAACTGCATTCCTTCTGGAGGCTGGGAGTCATACATAAATGTTAAATCTGAGTATTCAGTTATATCTGTTCCCCAAATAGTATTTAAAGGCTGGTTCGGGTTTACATCCGTAGGCCAATTATAAAAATACTCATGTGAAGGAGGGTAACAAGATTTTGTAGTATCAGTTTGTCCGTTTGGAGCTTCAGCAGTAATATCATTAGGAGTACCACCTAAACCTGCAGGAGAGCTTGGTAATGAACCAGTACCTGGATATGGTCCATTAGGAGGTGCGTTATTAAAATAGAAAGCTCTGTACCAAGTGTTGTCATCATGGGCATCAGTACCATGTCCCGTGCTAGTTCCTCCCATAGGGGTTCCATAATTATCGTTTTGCCACTCCTGTGCGGCATTAGGGTCTTCATTAGTATAACGACCTCTTATTAAACTTTCACTATCATCAAGTTGCCCAAACCAAAACCAGTGTACACTTGCTTTTTTATCATTATCTAAAGTGGTAAAAACTTGATCATCAACACTTTTTACAGTGGTAAACTCTTCATTTCTGTTAGAAGGAAATCTATGATGTCTTACATTTTCTCCCTGTAAAGAAGGTATACTTAAAGTAGGGTCTTGAGCATTTACTACTTCAAAATTTTCATTATTGGGATAAAACTCATGTAGGTTATGCCAATAATTCATATTTCTAGAACCTTTAAACGTTAAATGAGAAAAGTCATAAAAATGAAATAAGTATCCTTGAGGATTGTCTGTGCTTGTAAGATTAATAATTTGCCAATCACCTACAAGTCCATATCCATTTTGATATAAAGACCACCCTTCATTAACAAAAGGTGGGTTAGTATCTCCCATTAACTCATTAACAAGATTTGGATCTAGATTTGATATAGGCTCTCTTCCAGGAATATGATAAGCATATGACATTTTTCCTGACTTGAGAATAAAAGCTATATAAAATGCATATACTTCTTCTCTTGTATACCCTTTATAGCTATAAATATTTTTTGGGTATCTATATCCTTTTTTTATAGAATTATTAGTAGACCTTTTTAATTCAAAAAAATCATCTGTAATAACCATAGGGTCAAAAGGATCAAACTTGTGTTCCGGATCTTTTAATACTACAGCCTCAGACTTAATAAAGTTTGCATATTTTTGATATCCTATGTCTATATCAGAAGTAAGATTTCCTAAATAAAGAACACTATCTAACTGCTCTATTGTTTTAGCAGTTAGATACTCTGGCATATCTATAGTAACAGCATCTATAGAAGATGTAGCTTGAGATTCTTCTCCACTATATGTTATTTGAAAAGTATCCCTGTCATATATTTCTATATTATGAAGTCTAACAGCGGTTATTACTCCGTTTATTTTTTGAAGTATCTGAACTGATAAATATTTCATATCAGTATTTATATTTGATACCTCCCAAACAATAGATTTACCTGTTAATACACCCCCTTCACCTCCATCATAACTTTCTATAGGAGATACTCCTTCTGGGTCATCTACAATTGAAACCGGATTAGCTACAGTTAAATAGTTTGTTGTATTTATATCTTCATCTGTGTAAGCAAGAGTTATATAGTATACACCTGTAAGACATCCTCCACCTGTAAATACATTTACTAACTCTACGTGTGGAACTGGTCCAGCATGTGGAAATAAATTTAAGATGTTTACAAAAAAAGAATCAGGGGAGCTTACAGCAAACTTACCATATATACTATTGTTAGAAACAGGGAGCTGCCTAGTTATATTAAGAACTCTAGGAGGGTTTAAATCATCTGTCCAATACACTATAAGATCGCCATCTCCCTGCTCTTTAAAGGTTCCTTGTATAGGGTTAGAAGCTTGAAAGTTTAAATCTGTAGCATGACCGTTAAGAGCTGGTTGCAGATTTAGTATAGTTTGATACGCATCGTTTTTATAAACACCTATTATAGAATCATCTCCTACTTTTAAAAACAAAACTATATCATTATTTGTAAGAGGAATAGTTCCTATTACAATAGCACCTACAGGCAACGATTCTACTTTTACATTACCAGGTTCGTTAGATACAGCCGCAGTAGTGTTGTTTATACTCGCATTACGTGCGAATCTTAACGAACCTGGGGGCTGATCTACGTGGGACGTATCTTTAAATAGACCCCTTATAAATCTTAATACTCTGTTTCCTTCTTCAGCCATATTTAGAAGTTTTCGGATTGAAGCATTTCCCTACTATTAAGATCCTCAAAGAAATTAAGGTCTCTGTTTATATTAGGTAAAAGCCTCACCCATTGATCCATGAACGATTGATATCTATCTATATCAGGATAATTTGCAGCATTACGTGCTTGTGTACAATACTTTTGCCACATCATTTCTGCAAACTGATATTCTATTTTAGTGTTCTTGAATGTTTCCCCCTGAAGAAGGAGCTTTTTAAGAATGTACCAAAACATAGCTTCTCTATAGCTTATGTCATCTGGTACCATTGGGTAGCACTCTTCATCTACTGGAAATGCCATATAACTCAAACATATTTGTCCTTGTGCAAATGATGTTTGAATGTTACCACAATTAATTATGTAAGTCTCTTTATAACTTACTTGAGAGTTTACACACCCATCGCAGTGTATGCTTGAATGAAACGTCGATGTTCCATACTGCAAAGGCTGTAAACAACTTCCGTTTACACTAAAATAAATGTTTTCTAAAACACTCATTCTAGAATTAAGAACGTTTAATTGATTAAGTGTCGTTTTATGATAGCTATCAAATTCATTTAAATCTGTAGTAGTTAACGACGATATATATTGTCCACTTTCGTTTTTAGCAACTGTAGAATTTACATTACTGTAGTAAGTAGAAAGGTTTGCATTTAACTCGTTTATTTGCTTAGATATTTCTGCAGTTTCATTTGACACAGATGATTGTACACATGTGTTTACTGCTACTTGATTAATATAATATAGGTCAGCAGGCAAACATCCTTTGTGGTCCTCTATATCTATCAAACATTGTTTTCTGCAAAGCTGTGTACTTGCTCCAATATGCTCAAGAGCCTCTCCCATCCACTCTACAGCATCATGAATAAAGTTAGCATTAGAAGGCCGTATGTCTCTAAATACTTTTCTTATAATTTCTTTTCCGGATACGTGCTTATAGATTGCCATGGCGTTTAAATCTTAGATATGCAAGATCGTCATTATTGATCAGATCTTTTAATTTCTGTTTATTTCCTTTTTTGCCACGAGTAGCATCAAATCTATAGACACTTGAATTTTTTACTCTGCAGAACATCTTAGACCAGTAAAATTTAAAATATTGTTTAGATGTATGATAAATAAACCACTTCTCTCCTTTCCCGGTTTCTTTATCAAAAAGTACAATTCCTTTTTTTAAAAGCTCCTCTTTAAATTTCATAGACGTGTTCCAATCTATCCTAGCTGTGTTTGGATTTACATTTGCTCTTATAATTGAAAGATTAGATAAGTTATAACCCATGTTAAACTCTGCCCCTGCTACAAGAGCTTCCATTATCATAATATTAAACTCTTGAAGAATCTCTTTATACTTTTTAAAAAGCACTGGAGAGCCACTCATAGTTAAATATGTATTGTAAAGATCTTTACTTTGCTTTGGCATTTCCTTGTTGTCTTGGTACTGCACCGCTTTGCATTGTATCATTTTCAGTGTCTGACGTAGTCATAGCTATCATTTGGAATGTACCTTTGATAAGACCATCAGTTATAGCTGATACAAGATCTGCAGATAATGGGTAATCCATGTTATTGTCGTAGCAATCTCCCCCGTCACAATCGAATTTAGCTAGCTCTTCTGGATCTTCAAATATTCCTCTGATATTTACTGTATCCATTCCATCTGGATTATAGATATACAATCTATCTTCTATCATATAAGCTTTACGAGTATTTTTTGTAAACCTATCATATGGTAAAGTTTGTACTGCAATTGTATCTATCATAGGTATAGTATGTATACCGCTTGGGTCAGCTACATTTGTTATCCCCTCCATATGATTCATACGAATAGTTCTTGGAATATCTACATTAGTTCTAGATACCACACAATCTATAGGGAGATTACAACACCTTGATGCATCTACTATTTCTAGTTCTATGCATTTAAGATCTTGCTCGTGGTGCCTAGAGACAAAAGAATTACGTGCAAAGTCTCTGCGTAACAGCATTGCACGATAATGTTTAATATTGAACTTTATCTGTCTAAGAGATATATGTTCATTATGATTTGAACGACCACCTCTATAGATGTTAAGGATGTTATATGCTATTTCATCTAATGTCATTTCAAATCTATTGTTTAATTAATTTACCTATAATATGTACTAATACATCTCCATTAGCATTTAATTGAGAAACCCTCATTTTTAGTGTCTTTCTTGCTCCAATGGTTATAGGTCTATGAAGTTTTTGTGTGCTTTCAAATTGAGTTGCTCTATACATAGAAGTATAGATAACTTGATCTACTTCTATTCCTTTTACTATGCTTGCTTTAAGTAACTCCCAGTGTAGAGATGTAGTAGCTATAGTTTTAGGTACTACTGATATAGATTCTATTTCTAGCATATGACCATTAGGCACTGTAAAACATAAAGTTTCAGATACAGAAATACCTTGATCTATTACTGAATATGATGTTGCTGGTACTCCAGTAGTAATAGCTCCTGATCCTATGTATATTATTCCTTTATTAGTACCATCTACACCAGAAGAAATAACTTTTGCAGAGTTTATTGCTCTATAAGCTTTTTCACTTAAAACTCCTGTTCTACCATTTAAATCAATATACTCTGATTGAAATTCAAAGCCTCTGTTTAGTCCCTCTAGAAAAACTTTGTGTGCACCATCGTTAGTAGCTACATCTGTAGTTACACTGCTAGATACTGTTACCTGTCTTAATATTTCAGGCATAGCTATAGAAGCAGTAGTAGCCGATATAGGCCATACCTCTTTATAGCCGGACGTAGCACCTGTTACATACCCGCTTAAATGCACTGCACTCTCAGTGCTATTTATCGGGGTAATTATCATGCTACTGCCCAGTATCCATATTCAACAATACATGCAGCTGTATCTGCTCTTAGCTCTACGCCGGCAGAAGCCGCAACAGGAAACACTGCAAATTCTCCAGCTCTAATTATAGATAGAGTGTTACCTGCAGCATTTTTAACTGTAACAAAATTTGTTGTATCTATATTTCTTACATATAGATAAGATTGTACATTAGTATTTGCAAGAACTACAGTGTCTGAACCTGTAGCCACAGAAACCTTTGCCATGTTTGACAAAGGTTCTGTAACTGATACAAGTTTTTCTACACTAAAGTCCATTTTATCTGCTCCTACAGAAGAACTTACTGCGCTTAGTTTAAATTTTACGGATGATGCCATGATTATTTTAAGATTGATTTAAGAGCTTTAATCTGCTTGGCAGAAATATTATTAGGGAGCTCTCCTTCATAAATAGTTCGAAGGGTTATACTCATATCTTCTTTTAACATTTCTTCCGCAGTCTCTAACTGTGATTTTCTATGATCTACTAACTCTTTGTTTTCTTCTTCTAAGAGTTTTATTTTTTCTGCATCGGTTCCAGCTTCCTCTCTAATTCTTTCTGCAAACTCTTCAAACTCTTTAGTAGGCTGTAGAATTTCATTAAGAGGAGCAAGGCGTCCTTCCATTGCATCAATATTGTCTGCAATCTTTTTTGCAAACTTTAGTCCTGGAAGATCTACTACACTATAATGTCCTGATAGTAGGTCTACATAATTTTGAACTGTTTTTTGATCAGTCCCTTCCCCTGTTACTTTTGTTAATGTCTCCATCTGATTTTAATAATTTATTTAGGTTAGATATATAATTAAGATAACAAATGTACGTTATCTGGTTAAATTCTTAAGCAATAGCATAACCACGACCTCCCATGACATGCCATGCAGCATTTGTAAATAACAAAGACACGCTATCTCCTACAGCATCAAATGCAATACTTGTTCCTTGTGCAAAATTAGCTGGTGTAAGTGTTCCATCACCCCCGTCTGTTTTCATTACAATCATTTTTGTTTGACCTTCTACACCATCTGCAAGAGTAAGTGCGTTAGTTCCTGTTGTAACAATCCATGTAATTGCACTTGTTATATCTACAGCTCCAGCCCCTGTAAGAGTTTGTGGAGTTTGACTAAGTCTTAAAAATCCTCCCGAAATAAGTACATTTTGATTGTTATCAAGTTCAAGGGCAGTTCCAAGAGAACCTGATCCAGATCCTGAATAAGTTTGAAATTTAATAGTTCCTCCTGCACCAGAAGCACCACCAGCACCCCCTTTTATAGCTGTAGTTCCTCCGTTACCACTACCATTTCCTGTGCCTGCTATCACTGATATATTTCCACCACTAGTATTGCCGCTTGTAGTTCCTGCACCCTCTATGTTTAATGCTGCACCATTTACTCCCCCGGCTGCAGTTTTTACATTAACAGTATAATCTTTATAAGTATTAGTATTACCTATTTCTATTGCTGTACCTGTAGTTCCTTGTAAAGAAAGCTGTGCTCCAGCTGTAGTTGTTGTAGGTGTACTGTCTCCTATTGTAACTTTTCCACTTGCATCTACTGTAATACCCTCGTCCGCACCATCTCCAGATACCCAAGATTCTCCTGCAGCCCTATCTAAATTAATGTTATGCGTATTCATATCTAAAGGAGCTCCTGCACTTGTTAGGTCTGCTTCTATAGAAATAGAACCTGCTCCATTAGTGATAGTAATGTTACTTCCTGCAGTTAATGTAGCTAAAGTAGGTATGCCTGAAGTAGCATTACCTATAAGAACCTGTCCGTTTGTATTCATAGCAGAAGTTGCTGCTATAGTACTGTCCGCAGATGCATAAAGCATTGCTCCTTTAGATATTGTAGATAATCCAGTACCCCCATTTACTACAGACAATTGTCCTGTAACATTAGATGCTAGAGCTACTGTTTTAAGAAATTGTGCTGTAGTATTGTCACAAGAATTTAAATCTATACCTGCTTCTAAAACTGTAAGTACAACATTAGTTCCTTCTGAGTCTGATGTAACAGAAGCAGCAGTAAGTAATCCGGTGTCTCCAGATTTAATTCCTTTAAAGTTCAATTGATTACCATTGGTAACCCCTGTATAAATACTAATACTTCCAGAACCTGCTGCAGCTAATGTTGGGAGTAGAGAAGACACTTGAAGTCTGCTTTTACCAGTAACTGGTATATAGTGTGCGGAAGTTAAAGATGTCTTACTTATTACATTCCATTTTGATACGTCTGACATTTTTTTAATATTAAAAAGTTACGGTAGAGATATGTCTCCTCCCTCTATTTCTATTATTTCACCATCTATAGTTGTAGGTGAATCGCTTGTTGTAATTGGTTCTGAATCTGTAGACGTTACATCTTTAAGATTGCAGTCTTTACAGTTTTCATTTATATAAGCCATGTATTTATCTAGCCTATTTGTATTGTCTGAAGGTGCATTAACAGACCTGCATAGCTCCCATACTACAGAACCTTCTAGAGTTTCTGGATCAGGAGTATATTGAGATGAAGGTGATTGTGTGTAAGTGTATATATAATACTCTTCACTTGTAGGATGCTGTACTATGTCTCCCCAAACATATACAGTATTCACCGTATAAATTAAAGATTCTCCTGATGGACCTCCTTCAGACCATTTTGAAGTACAAGATGTTCCTTGTGGGGTTTCATTAAATGCAGGAGATAAAGAATCTGCGCAGTTATAAACGCATTCTAAATCTCTTTGTGCAAGAAGATATTTTATAAGTGCAAGTCTTCTTATAACCGCCTCATTACAAGGAGTTAATCTTCCTGACTTTAATAATGTTAAATACTTATTGCTTTTATCGCTAAAACATATATCTAAATTGCTTTGTATAATTCCTAAACTAGAAGGCACACAAGGAGAAGGTTCTAGCCTATAAATACAATTACGAGAAAAAAGATCTCCAGTTTCTCCTGAAGTACCGTAAGGAACATTAACTGCAGGGTTAAAATTTTCTGCATCAGGATCCATACATCCATATATAAGAGAAGTATTTACCCCAAAAGAATATGTTTGAGTGCAACCATTCGCATCGGTTACAGTGACGGTATAAGCTCCATCTGCTAAATACGGACCTGTTAAAGTATTTTCAGTTTCTGTTACAGTTCCTGTTGAAATACTTTCCCAAGAGACTTCATATACAGCCGGCGCTGTCCCAAACCAATTTAAAGTGGGTATGTTAGATGTAACTGTAACCCCTGTTATAAGTTGGTCTGCACAATAATAACAACAGTTTTCACAAGACACACTTGCACTACTATCGTAGTTTAAAGCCGAAACATCTGTACATCCTACAGTTTCGTATATGCATTGCCCACTGCTTATTACTGCACTTGGGTCAAAGTTAATTGCTGTAGGATCCATACACCCAATAGGGTATCCCTCTAAAGTACTGCAGTTTCTATCTGCATCTGTAACTACATGTGTTACCTCTGCATCATTACAGTTAGAAGGATTGTTATTATAAAAGTCTATATGAATAATAAAAGTGTCTCCTATATTTACAATAGGATTGCTTACAGGAAAAAGAACAGAGGTCCCATTAGGGCTTATTACCTCTGTATAAACCGTATAGTTTATACCTAATCCTGACTGGCCTTCTATTTCAAGATAAATTGTTTCTACAGATATGCTTGTCTGTCCTGAGCACGGGTCTATTGAAAAATTTGCTGAAGTAACACATTCTTGTGGAGATTCGTCATATGCAATTTGAAAATAAAACTTTGTTGGACAATTCCATCCTGCAGGAGAAGCTTCAACTACATACCATCCATCTGCTAAATTATCAAATGTATAACTAGGAGAACTTAATCCTGTCATACCATTGATAAAAGTATTAGATGGTCCAGATACTCCTGTGGTGGTATATAAGTTTACATCAAACCCATTAGTAAAATACTGACCTAAATTAGGATCTAAATCAGTATTATAATTAGCATTAAATATAATAGAGCCATCATTAGCTCCATTAGAAGTTTCATTTACAAAATTACTTCCTGTATTTATTAATATTGGTTGGACAGTTGGATTATTTCCTATAGTATACTCATAAGTACCGTCGGCATCTTTATCTGTACACTCTATACAAAGCTCTCCAGGATCTTGATCATCAGCAAATGGATTAGGGTATCCTATATAATTTATAGCCGTTGGCTTATGGCAAAAATACTCTCCTCCTCCCCTAGCAGCTGAAGTTGTAGAAGTTGTAGTTGTTTCTTGTATACTTACAGGTATAATTATTTTTCCTCCTGAATCTGTATGAACTACCTCTACAGTATATGGTCTTTCACTGGCTTTAATTCCTGTAAAAGTTTGTATTCCTGACCCGTAGATTGTACTGTCTATAATTGATCCACTTGGTAATTTTACTCCATTAGGTCCTTTTAATTCATAAGAAAAGGATTGTTTACTTATAGAAGTTGCATTTCGAACAGGAGCTTTGTCTTGTAAATAAAGACTTTGTTTTTCCCATTCACTTTGGGCAGGATCATCTGTAGTTCCTAAAACAGTAACAGTAATAATACCGTCTTCATCTTTATAAGGGTCTGTAACATCAACTGATATTTCAAAACCTGAAGTATCTGTTGCACAGGCTCCACTTGTAAATAATGCCGGAATTAAACCTTTTAGATATTTATCATCAATAGTAGCTCCTGATGTATCTTGCTTTGTAGTTTTATAGTAACTTGGAGATGTAGGATCCGCACAAACCTCAAATACTTTTTTAACAGTGGATGGTTTTTCAGGTATATCTTTTGTCCAAATAAAAGATGTTATTGTAGGTACGGTGCTACTAGCATCAAGTACTTCTCCCCAAACATCTCCTGCCTCTAAATAATCTTTAGAATCATCAAGTACAGCAGCAAACATTACAAATTGAGGTAAAGGACCTACAAAAGGTTTACCCATGTGTGTAACTTCTAAATCAAGTGTATTTAGTATTGATCCGTTAAAAGTTGCTAAAGAACCTGGTTCAGTATGAGACCATGCTTTATTGTAAGAAAATTTACTATAAGGGTCACTAATAGGAAGCATAGCATAATTTCCAGTCATGCTTTTTCCTTCTCCGTATGCAATTTCTAAATTGTAATTTAAAAACTCCGAAGAATTAAAAAGTTTAGAGCTAGAATAATCTTCTCCTGCATTGTCTACTTTTTTATTACTTGTAGGAACAAATACAGATATCTGCTCTATATCTCCTGATTCAAAATAAATTTTAAGTTTTCTAGAATCTATAGAGTTATCAAAGTCTTTGTAAAATATATAAACTCTGTCTTTGTAATATTTATTAGTTACTGTTCCTACCCCATAACTATCTTCGGATGTATCTTCTACTCGAACAATTTTATCATACCCATCCTCTAAAGAATGAGATATTCCTATCCAAAGATTGCCGTCGTTATTTACAGCAATTCCACCTATGTATTTTGGTTTTCCCATTAGCAGCTACATCCACAGCATTCTGAACAAAGTTCTAATGCCTTATTGTATTTTTTCTTTGCGTTCTCAAAAAGCCCTGTATTAACAGAGCTGTCTTCTCCTAATTGAGCCATATCTGTTTCTATACCAGTAACTAAAAGTAAAACCCTTTCTGCGGTTATAAGTGTTTTATCACATTTCTTACAATCGCAATCACAGTCTAAAAGACTGTCTACTTTTTTAGCTATACAACAGTTAAGAGAGCATTTTCCAAATGTGCCTGTTTCATGAACTGTACCGGCGCTGTCAGTCACTTTTATTTCAAAAATGCCGTCAGAAGATAGTTGTGTAGCCCCTAAGTTTACTACAGTATGGTATGCTGCTTCGTATGGGGGTAAAGACACATTAAAACTGTGGGAGACTTCTCCGTTTGATATTAAAACTGAAGCCGAACCTTGAGCTCCGCTAAGAACAAGGCTTATGTATTTACAGTCCCCTGTAATAGTTGCATTTGCACTCATACCGTTTATTTTAAATAAAAAACCGGAGGAGGATACTTCCCCCTCCGGTCTCTAAAGTTAATCAATTACTGTGACTTATGCTAAGTCGCCAGTTTGAACATATTCTACAAACAAGTGAAATTTACCAGCATCGATAGCGTGGTCATTTGCTTTTGTAAGAAGAAGTTCTTTACGATCTGTAAGTGCAACCATAGTAGCCGCATTCAAAGCAATAACTTCAAGTGCAGTATCATGAGCTGCATCAGCACCAAGTGCTGCGCCCATTCCTACTAGAGTACCGTGACTACCTGCATCATATACATTAGAAGCATCACTGATAGCAATTGCAGCAACGAATGCTCCTGTAGCACCAGTGTAACCTAGAGCTAGAGTTGTAGAATCGTCACCATCATCTCCCACAGTAGTTTCTACATGGTAGTATGCTTTAGTAATAAGTGCTCCGTCAGGAATGTAAACAGACCCTGAAGATGCAGAGTGGGAAGCGGCTCCAGCAGTTAGTGTGCCAGATACACCTATATCCCATGTAGCTTTTGCTACGAATTTATTATAACGTGGATTTTTAGACATAGTTTCTAATTTTTGTCAATTAATATTAAAGTGCAACTGGTCCAAAAGCCCCTGGAGTAGTAGACATCCAGTCGTTAATCAAGCCTTCAAAAACAGCTCCTTGAGCTTGTCCTTGCTTGAATGCAATAGTTATGTGTCGCAAGTTATCTACTCCGTTAATTTGGCCAGTAGCTCCGTTTCTATAAACAAGGCTATAAACATCATACTCAGTTGGAGTAGCTCTGTCAATAAAAGCAGCTGGCGTATTTGGCTGTCGTACTCGGTTGTAAAAAGAAACGTTTCCTTGAAGACTTTCTTCATACTGAGCAAGTAGCTCTGCGTTTCCGTATCCTACAACTGGATCAACTGGGCTAGTTGCAGGGAAAGTAGTTCCGTTAGATCCATCCATTCCTTCAACAGAAACTGTGAATCTTGCCATATCAGTGTTGTTAGTAATAGAGAATGTCTTACCTCTGAAAGTGATAGCAGCACCAGCATACTGAAGTTCCATATTTCGCATTCCTGGAATAGCATGGTATGTAGATGCAGCAGGATTTCCTGAGCCTACCCAAGAAATAAGATCTTTTACAAGTCTTAGAGCTACAGTAGCAGCAGCTTCATTAGCTGAAACTTTTAAAGTTGCTCCTTTTCTTTCAAACTGCGCTTTTCCTGGTGCAGTATCTGTAAGTTTTACAGAGACTTCTCCAGCCGCTGTAGGATTTGTTGTTACAGTGTGAACTACAGACTGAGGTACTTGATCTACAAAGCTTTCGCCTTTCCAAGCAACTATGTTTCTGCCTTCAATCCATGGGCTTACAATATTTTTTGAAGATGTACCTTGTACAAAACGAATTTTTGGTGCATCTGGGTAAAATTCTCCTGCCGCTAGAGCAGTAGAGTTTTGAGCTGGATTACTAAGATCCATCTTTTCAATGGCTAAAGAGCCTGCCGCATATACTCCATTTGATATACTTGGAGCTGTTGCGTCTGTTACTAATAGTTGTCGCATGACTTTTGTTTTTTATTATTCACGATTCATAAGCTCTCCTATCTGTGTTTTATATCTAGGATCACTAAGTTGTTCTAATATTGAGGATACTGCCATTGCAACTATTTCTTGATGTGTGTGCTCAGGTAGCTCGCAATTATATCCCAAAGGTAATGATATAGAGAGAGGTTTTCTAATGTAGGTAATTTTTACACTATCTATTATAAATATAGCACTTGTGTAAATATCTATATAGTTATCTCTAATTGTTGTAAGAGGAGAACTCTCTGTAGTAGTGTTAAAAGGATCTTCTAAAAGACGATATACATCATCTAATTGTGAGAACTTATTAAACACTTGAGTTTTTGTAGTATCTACTGTAGGTATTCTTCTTACTTGACCACTCCTATCATCTACCCTAGGTATAGATTCGTTTATTATAACTTGAGTAGAATCATAAGCATATAGAGGAGTTATAGTTTCACCGTTTGACCCATCCCATTGGAACCAAGGGTGTGCCTCTGTGTCTACAACTACTATGAACTGACTTGGAAATGTTAAAGGCCCGTATGATTGCCAGTGTATAGAAAAACCTGGTTGAACATGCTCAAACATGTCATTTACTACAGCATTAACATTTTGAGGGTAAGAATTTGGAGTATATCCTGAAGCAATAAGCTCTGGAGATGGACTCCACACTAATTCACTTTGATTCGTAACTGGATTAACAAGTCTTATTTCATTAAGAAACTCATTGTTTTGTACAAAGAATTGTTCAAGACTAAATACAAAATAGTATATGCTTGGTAAAGTTTCTTGTGTAACTGAATTTGGTTCTAAAGGTTTACAGTTATTTAAATGGATAGTAGACCTTTGATTTACTAGGTACATATAATCTGAAGGAAACTCAAAAGAGTCTGCCCAAATTTTACCATTTGTAACTTCTTCTTTAAAGTTTACTGTATCAGAGTATTCTACAATAAGGGACCGAAGTTCATCAATTCTTTTTTGACTTTCTTCGAATCCCTTTTTATAGATGTTGTTTTTACCGTATCTCTGATTTATAAAACGCATCATAGCTTTGTTGAGCTCAATATCAATTTCCTCTGTTCGAAGTTGATCACTTCTTTCAGAGTGCATCTTATCTACGCCCTGTTTTAAGGCTATGTGCATTTCAAGTACGTTCATCGAATAGCTTCACGGTGTTTGGACCTTAAAATATTTAAGAGACCTGAATTTTTTGGATTCTTAAAGAATATAATAGCTTCTTCTTCACTGTTTGAAATAGTATCATTCATGTGAACTAAAGTTGTCCCCATTTTTTGAATAGTATCTGAAGAAAGAAAAGATGCTATTTCTGCTCTTATATCTAAATTTTCATCTAAAGAAGCCTCTAAGAATTTTTTAGGAGTAGACTGTTTGATGTCATAAAGCATGTTTTCAATGCTTTCTGTGTCAAAATTTTCTACTTTAACCGTACCTAAAACCTGTAAAAGATTTTTCATACGTTCAATATCTTCTGTTGCTTTTATAAACTCTCTATCTGCGCGTTTAGCTATTTGAACAGAGTTGTTTTTAGTTTTAACTTCCTTTCTAGGATCCATGATAAAAAACCTTTTTCTAGGATCTTTTAGCATTTCTGCTTCGGAGTCTGCTACTAAAGAATGTTTTTTTGCAAAGTTATAATGTATAAAGTCAAGAAGATTTAATGGAGATCCGTCTTGATTTGCTCCTATTTCTAATTCTTTACCAGAAAATCCTACTGAAATTCGTAGTTCTGCCCAGAATCGTCGAACATATTTAGACCAATCTCTATCATCAGGGTCTACATCTAAAACCTCTGCTAAATATTTTTTTTCATCTGAAACCGACAAACCTTTTAAAGGCTGTCTATTTACAAAAATGCTAGAGAGTTTTGACACTGCTTCAGCTCTTACTTCTTTTGGTAAATGGTTTAAGATAGGACGTCTACGAAGATAAACTTTATGAGTTCCGTATTCTACTTCCTTTATCAGTGAGTTTTTTTCGGTTACTGATTCTTCCGATGTTTTTGTGGCAAAATGTGCCTTTACTTTTGTTTTCATAGGTTCTTTCCAGATTTATAATTAAAATTCCCACGGGTTAAAAAGAATAACTACCCCCGGGAAGGGGCAGAGTGAGCCCGAAAGCCCACCCTGCGGAGTTTTATATGCTATTAGCTAGCAGTACACTGAAGATCCAAGCTAGTGTCGAATCGTCCAAGTGAAATACCTGCTGTCTTAAGCATGTGAACTGAAGCACCATCTACATCAGATGCTCTGCTCATATTAGCGTCAAATCCTCGTGGAACTACTGATCCGGCTACACACCATCTCAAGTATTCACGATTTTTCTTGTTGATCATTCGAAGGTTTGATACACCGTCATAAGAAGACTGGTCTACAAATACCATTCTGTAAGACTCAAGAGAGTATCCAGTTACTGGGTGAAGTGCACGTGCACGAGCAACAGGACCGTGATCAAACAATGGCAACTTGATAACATTTACAGAATGTCCATCAATATGCTCGTAAGATTTAAAGTATCCTGTAAGACCTAGAGAACGACCTGATCCAGTAATGAATCGAGTTTCTCCGCTTACCTGCCAAGAGTTAGCAGCAGAACCAAAATGATTCTTAAGAGCCTCATCAAATTCTCGCATACCACCTGTACCAGTGTAAAGGTTTACTTGCTTCTTGTTAGCATCGGTCATACCATAGAAAAGGTCACCAATGATGTTTTTCAAGTGAGTCTCTGTAAGACTGGAATAAGTCTCTTGGTTGATAATTTGCTCAAGCAATCCTGGGCCGATAACAACTGGCTGACCGTTTTCGTCTTTCATGTTTACTACACCATCAGCACCATAAGTACGCTGACCATACCAGTAATACATTTCACACTCTTCTTTAAAAGAAAGCATGTGCTGATACTCTTCGTAATCCATCCAAAGTTTAGTAGTAGAACCACCTTTCTTTGGTAGAGTAAACTCAGCTACATAATCCTTAGCATTACCAGACATGTGGTAAGACTTACGAATTGTAGTAAGCTTGTTACGAACTTTACCAGGTGCTTGCCAGTTAGAAGCATTTCCACGAGAGAAATCAACTCCTACAGGAGCAAACAATTGAGCCCAAAGGTCTCCTGCTGTAAATCCAGAAGTAAGAACTGCTGCACTGTCAGGGTTTACAAGTTGTACTCTGTATGTATAAGAACCGCCACCAATAGATTCAACTGGCTCTTCCATAATACGAACTTGCTCTCCTACTCCGTTCACAAGAACGTAAGGAAATACAAACCATTTGTCTGGGAATACCAACTCAAAAGTAGCTCCTCCTTGACCTAGGTTAGACCCAGCGTTAGTTGTGTGCACAGGGCGAGTCATTAACTTACGAGTTTGAATACGATATTCGAACTCTAAATTGTCGATAGACTTTGCGTTACCCATCCCTTCAGAAAGAAAAGATAGTGGGAACCGCATGTCGTCCTTACCAGCCAAGTGTGTAATAATAGGTGAAAGCTCTGTTGGTGTATTTAACATAGCATTAGACAGACTATTCATGTCTGTCATTTGGGAATCATTATAGATCGTCCTCTGTACTGAGATATTCGATCCTCCGATAGTAGATGAAATCATTTGTTATTAATTTATAGTTTTTACTTATTAAAATAGTCCGCCAACATCCAAGTCATCAAACTGAGAGTTTCCTCCCCCTTTATAATTTGGATTTGACTTTCCCCCTTTCACCTTCCCTGTGCTATTGGATTTAAGACGATTTTTTAATGATTTAGCCGCCTCAGTTTTACCTTTAGTATTAATAAATTTTGCAAAGTCTTTCTTATATAAGAAATAGTCTGCAGCAAGTTTTTGATCTAAACTCATTTTTTCTGTATCTAAATCCCTTTGTGTTCTACCATCTTTGGTAACTGGATCTGATATATAAGAAATGAATTTAGATTTGTCTCTTTCTGAAATAGGTAATCCAGAAAGATTAGAAGAAGACTTAACAGTTTCTTTTACGTTATTCCAAACTTGTTCAGATTCTTCTCTTTGTTTCTCTGCAAAAGAACGTTGCTCTTCAAGCATTCTATCTTGCTTTTGTTTTTGTGCTCCGGCAAGCGCTTCTTTAGCTTGATTTGCTTTTTGAAAAAGTGCATTTTTATCTTCATATGCTTCTATCATATCTCCAATAAAAGCTTTATCGTCTCCTCGTGCTACAAAGTAATCTGTAAGAATCTTTTTTTGAGACTCTTTATCATCTTCTCTCACTTCTACAGATTCATAATCTGTTTCTTTTTGAGAGTCTATAAATTGATTGGCGTTTCCACCATTCATTACAAAATCAAGATGTCTTTTTACAGATGGATGTGCATTAAAAATAGAATCTAAAGTTTCTTCAGCCATTTTTTCACTTACGTTTTTAGTAAGCTCTACAATGCCTTCAGTAGAATCTTCAAAGTCCCCGTCTATTTCATAACCTAGTTTTGAAATTATTTCAGACACTACAGAGGAATCTTCTTCTTTAGCTTCCTCTGTAATAGGTTCTTCTACTGTAGGCTCTGGCTCTGAAGCTTCTAAAGTTTCGGGTTTATCTATGTCTTTTAGATCTTCCTTAGCCTCTGTTGTTTCTACAGTTTCTTTTGTTTCTTCTGTTTCCTCAATCTTTTCTGGAGCTTCTACAGTATCTTCAATAGATGCTATATCAAACTCAATGTCTAGACCGTCGTTATCAGATGTTTCTTTCCCTTCCATGGATACAAATTTAAAGTGTGTAATTGAATATATAATATGTTGATATGATTTCGAGTGATGCTTTTATATTATGTCACTTATTTTATTTAGGATTGTAAACAATATTATAACCAGACCCTATTTCATTTTCAAAACTTCCTGAACTATAGTCTATAAAGTCTTTTTCAGTAAGACCTTCTTTGTTTACAGCTATCATATTAAATCTTCCTGTATCAAGAGTTATGTACTTAGCGTCTTTATACTGTTTTTTAAATTTTTGAGATTCTTCACGCATTCCGTCTTTGTCATAGCCAAATAAAAATCGTTTTTGACCTGTAGAAGGAGAGTAAATTATCATTTTTCCACTAGCAGAATTAGTATATGCCGCTTCACCCTCTTTAGTTAACATTGGTGTAACTTCTTTAGAAGTCCGTTGTGTTCTACCGGCTGCAGAAACTTGCTTATTATAATACATAGTTTCTGATTTAGGTAGCTTTCCTTCTTTGTATAAATCGTAATCACCTCCCCACCTAATAGGCACAATAACATCTTTATCAGAAAACTCATTTATTTTACCCACTTTAAATTCATTATTTACTATTCCGTAGTACTCTTGCTTTTCTGGATTAATATTTATTTTTTTTCCTTGACCCTCAAATCTTTGTGCCCCAGGTTTTTTATACTCAGACGCAAGTAATGCTGTAGGCTCATCCTCTAAAAAGTCTCCACCTAATATAGCTTTTCCTTCTACCTGCTCTCCTGCCCTTGCAAAAGATAAGTTTGGACCAGATATATCAAGAGTAAAAGGCTTTTTTGTAGTAGTGCCTCGATATATATTATTATGTTGAGCATTTCTTTTTGCTTCTTGTCTATTTTGATACAAGATCATACTAGGATCAAAATTACCTAGTTTTCTTTTTATAGTGGCAGTTGGAAGCGCATCTAACCCTGTTCTATCAAATGTTTTTATTAAATCTGGATTTTGAGAGTGTATTTTATATTCATCTACATACCTTTTTACTGCAGGCGATGTTGAAATATATCCTGGATTATCTATATATTTTTGAACTTTTCCTTTTAAAGTATCTGGTTTTTTACCTGTTACAACCATTTCTGGTTGAGAATAAAGAGTTTCAAATACTTGCTCTCCTTCTGCAGTAAGATTTTTAGGATTTGTTTCTAATACAGTTCCTTTTTTTGGGCCCGCATCTTGATATTTTGGTAAATAACCCCCCATCCTAAGTTCTGGTAACGGTGCTAAAGCATTGTCTGTATTAGCAGGAATTTCTTCAAAGTCTCCTATAGGAGGTGGGGGTGTAAGAACACTGTCTGCAGGGGCAATTGTCCCAGATAGATACTCCTCTGCAAGTTCTTCAAGTGTTTTTGTTCCACCATTCTCTATAAGCTCTTCACTTAAAAGAAGTTCTGACATTACTTCATCAGGGATTTGAGCTGCTATTTCAGGATTTACATCTGCCCATTGTCTAGCTACCTGTAAAGAGTCAGCTATATTAGGAGCTATCTGGCTACCTAATCCTTCTAACTCTGTCCCACTTAAAAGTTCTTTTATTTCTCTTCTGTTTATTGAAGGTATACTGTCTTCAGGTAAGTTAAATGTTTCGGAGAGATCTACAGTATCTGATATTGCTTTACCGCTTTTTGCAATTGCCTTTCTTATTTCTTCTGGTGTAGAATTTATTACATCTATATCTTTGGATTCAGGCATTTCTATTTTAACATCTCCTATAGTGCCTATTCTAAACATCTCATGCAGCTGTCTATTTGCTTCTGCTCCTCTAGCTGATACTAAAGGCGTAGTGTCTATTTCAGGTGTTTGAATAGATGCTGTAGGGAAACTCATATCAGGAGCAGAAACTCCAATGTTTGATATGGGAGAGGTTATAGGTTGTCTAGGCATACTTACACTTGGAGAAGATGGAATACTCATACCAGTGCTTGGGCTTGGCATACTTACACCTCTTTCAGGCATATTCATATTTGGTGCAGACATATCTACTCCTCTAGTAGGCATTCTAGACATTCCTGGTGCAGAAGGCGCAGGAGACAGTGATGGTCTTGAAGGTGAACTGATATTAGGTGTAGGCACACTAACACCACTTGATCTACTACTACTTGAGCTGCTTCTACCTCCACTAGATCCAGATGATTTAAAAAAATCTTGAACCTCTTGCCCAAACTCTTTTCTAGATTGAGCTCGCTCTTCACCTGCAGTTTTAGGTATTTGAGCAGTGTACCCAATTCTTTCTGCTTCTGTGTGATCTTTCTTTATTCCCTCATAATCTATTTCAAGAGCTAAAGCAAAGTCCTGTGCTAAATTAGTGTAAGAGCCTCTATCTAAATGTAAGTTTCTATAAATCTCAATTCCACCATCTATATCTGCTTTACCGTCTTTTACAAACTCATTTTCAAAAATTGCATCTATACCTTTGTTGTGAGCTTTAAATATTAAATTTCTTTTAGTAAGAGTATCTAATGTATTCCATCTGCCCTCTCCCATACCAGCCTTAAGTAGCTGTATGTTTTTAGCTGTTAAAAGCATTGTTGCAGGAGCAGCGATAGAAGGATCATATATTGTTTCTGGATTTATACCATATCTTTTTTGGTAAGCTTTTCCTTCTTTACTAGCATACCATGATTTTGTTATAGAGCCTGACTCCATTTTAATTTGGGAGGGACCTTCACTTAAAGGATCAAAATTAAATATTTCATCTGCCAATTCTTTTCCAACTAACCACCTAGGAATATGTTCAAAGTCTTTAAATGTGTTTTTATAAGACCTGTACATTTTTCTTTTGACTACTCTTTCTTTGTATGCATCTATATCCATATCTGCAAAAGAACTTTCTTTTCCAAAAATGGCAAACGCAGAAGGCAATATAAGATTTTGCATATCTTCATCTGAGATATTAAAATCTTTCTGCACGTTAGGAGCATAAAATTCTAAACCTTTTAAAAACCCCCTACTATTCTTAACATATTTTCCTTTTATATTTTGCCACCTATTTAGAGTTTCTGGTGACATATCTTGAGGAGTTCTAATGCCTGTAACTGATTTTATCTGTTGAGGGGCATCTGAAATTCTAATATTCCTAGTTACCTCCGTAAAAGCCGGCCTTACAATACCAGATACAAAATACCTTGGGTCTGTTCCTTTCCCAGTGCCATTTGCTTTTAAAATATCTTCAAATGGTTCAGTTTGCCAAGTACCGTAAATATTATGAGTTATAAATTTATCTCCGTCTTCATCTTCTGTTACTTGACCTACATGCGTAGTATGAACATCTCCTGTACCCATTTTATTAGCTTCAGCTTGATATTTTGATCCGTGGTAGTACATTTCTACAACATCTCCTACCATTATATTATTTAACACTAAATCTAGGTCTTCTAACTTTCTTCTCTCTGTCATATTTCTTCTAAGATTGCTAGTATTTTTTCCGTGCAATCCATAAATTCTTTGTCCTCCAGAGTCTATTATATTTTGTCCTATAGTCCAACCATTTCCGTTAATACCTAAAATTGTTTTTTCAGCACCTGAGATGTAATTTTCAATAGTAGGATCCATAAAATTCCACTGTGTTCCTGCAGAACATTGAATTACATTTTTACCCCCGTACATACACTGAGTCTTGTGTTCTTTAAAGCCGTTAGGAAGTTCTTCTTGTATTACTTTATCTATATATTGTTGATAAGGTATTTGCTCCTCTGACACATTAGCTTGAGACTCTAAAAAAATAGATTGTCCGGTTGGAAATTTACCATGCTTAGAAAAATACTCTACAGGATTTAAATGTCTATCCGCCTCTTGATCAAAAAGAACACTTGCAGCATCTACTATAGGGGTGTCTACATTAGTAGTTTCAACAGCGGTAGTTTGCGTAAGAGCATTAAGATCTACCCCTTCAAAATCATAAGAAGTTTCTGGTTTCTGAGGAGCAGGTTCTGTTTCTAATTCAGAAAGTGATTCTGTATTTATAGATGCAAGCTCTTCGTTCGTATATCCATCTGGAGATGCAAGAGGAGCAAGTGTTCCTAATTGATATTTTGGTAAGAGCTTTTTGTATTTCATCGCTTTCTTTTATAATTTCTCATATTCTCTGCTATAATAGACTTGTAACTTCCTCCAAAGTCTGCCATAGGTAATGAAGGAGTTTCTAAAACATCTACACCTTCTCCAGTATTTACTAATTCTCCTGGCTGTACATTAGGTATGTGAGAGGCTACTAATCCAGTTTGTTGATCTATAGTAGTAAGATCTATAGGACCATCTTGAGCTCCCCGTATACTTTCAGCTCCAGGTATAATCATAGGTCTAAGACCTTGTCCGTCGTCTAAACCTACCTCTGCCTCTTGCTGCGTTCCCGCTACTTCTGCTTGAGCCATTTGCTGCTCTGCAATCATTTGCTTTTCAATTTCAGGTCCCATAGGCCCTCTATGATGATTTGCATAGAGTTGCTTCATTACGTCAATAGCTTCCATTATTTCTCAGATTTTTTATCAGAGGCTTTTTTAGCAGTTACTGCTCTGTTTTTAATTACCTCGTCAGATTTATTACTTCTTTCAGATTCTGATTGAGCTCTTTCTTTTAAAGCCATTTCTCTTGGATCTGTAAGCGGTGTATTATTACTAGCCATGTTTATGTCCATCTCTTTAAGTCGAACTTTTAACATCCTTTCTTTTTCTCCTTCAGATGCTGTAAGCATTCTTTCTTTTTCGCTAGACATCATAAGATCTTCATGCTTTTGCTGTTCCATTTCAGCTTGAGCTTGTTCAGCTTGTTGTTGTGCTTCAGACTGAGCTGCTTGAAGTTCTTGCATTGAAGCCTCAGCTGCTTTTACTTTACCTTTTAATTCTACAAAATTTTCTCCTTCTAAAGTTTCTAGTATAGTAGAAAAAGGAACACCATTCTGCGCAAGAGCCTGTGTCATTTCTCTTGCAGCATTCATTTTCTCTACATCTTTTGTAGCATCAGATACAAATATTCCTAAATCAGAATTTATCCATGTATCAGGGTCAACAGTAAAATACTCTATTGCACCATCAGGTAAAAAGTTAGATGCTTTTTTACCATCCATCCAAGCATATTTAGAAAGGTCTATAAAAGTTTGAAGATCTCTTTTTTCTAATCCTGCAAACTTTCTGTAAAGGTCTTCTGTAGTATGAGAGGATTGTACAATAGCTTGTTGACCCATTGCCTTACCTTGGTACTGACCAACCTCCCCTCTACGCTGTCTGTTTACACCTGAAACATTTTCCCACTCCATTTGTATATGCTCCAAAAGTGTAATATACAATTGAATTGTTTTCACACTAAGATCCATTACAGTCTGGTGCTGTGGGGAAAGTTTTACTCCTTCTTTGTCATAATCTACCCAGGCAATACCAGTTCCTTCTACAAAGTACATGAACTTATCCATATCCCACTTCTTAGGAATAAGGTTTATATCTAACTGTGCTATAATATCTTTAGATCGTGCAATAGACGTTTCTAATCTGTATTTATAGATGTTATAGTTAAGTTGAAAAGGTATTCCTAGCATAACTAGAGATATATTACTTGTATTTATATCAGAATACTTGCGACCATTTATAGGTAGCTTTATTTTTGAAGGATTATCTATAGAAGATTTAAACTCCTCTATAGGTTTTACATCTACATCAAAATCTTCATTTATTCTTATTCCTTGCCAAGGTTCGTTGTGCCATTCCCATTCTACTTTAGCACCAATTTCTTTTAACTCTGGAGGCATCACAAAGCCGTCTTCTACCTCCATCATTTCTTCTGACATTGTATTAGGGTCTAAATAGCTTAAGAATCCTATACGTTTTAAAGACTGCCAGTATACATGCTGTACTTTAATAAGTCTACTCTCTACATCCTCTCTTCTATCTTCAAAAAATAATAAGTTAGTATCAAAAGAACTGTCCGTGTACAAGGCTTCCATTTGTTCTTTACTTAAAAACCTACCAAAGTTTTTAATTATTTGTGAAGGACCCATGTATTTAGTTACAATTGCCCAGTCTGAGTCTTCTACGTAATCTAAGTCCGGATCTAAATCATAGTCTACATCTAACGGGTTTAATATTTCGTAAGAAACATCATTGTTTACTACAGATCTAAGTGTGTAAGCTTCTCCTGCAACTAAAAAGTGAAACCAAGCTTTTTGTAGTTTTTCATGTACGTCTTGCTGGGCCATTATGTAGTTAAGACTTTTTTGACCTATAACAGCAAAGTTGTCTACATAAGACCTTTCAAACATTGCTTGTAAATTTTCAGATGTAGGAATAGGCTCAGACTGTTGTCCTGTTTCCATGCCCATTTCGTTCATCTCATTTGCAAGTCCTTGTTGAATTGTCTTAGCTATAAACTCATGTTTAGATTTTTCTTTTCTATCTACAGCATCCCCATTTACTGCAACTACACTATAATTAAAAGGCCTTTTAGCCTTTTCTCCAAGCAGGAGATCTATAGTTGGTTTTATAAGTGGGTAATTTCTTAGTTTAGAAGGAAAGTTTTTCCTAGACTTTCCATAAGGGCGCAATATGTAATCATAATCTTCATCATGAATTACACCGTTATAATAGTCGTAAAGTCTCCTTATACTTCTTTTTCTCTCGCTATAATTAGCGTCAGATAATGAGATATAGCCATCTATGCAGTCTTTCTGCCACTTTTTGTTCTTTTGCGAACGGGCTATTCTTTGGTTTGGTATGTTACTATACATGTTCTTAGGTCAAAGTCATTCAAAGATACCATTTCTCCTTAATGATATCAAAGTGCTGTGACCCCTCCCGGCGTACCTAAGTCTCCTAAAGGAGTTTTATTTCCTTCATAAAGACCGTCAAACCAGTCTTGGTGCGGTACTTTTATTTTTTCTTTAACTGTAGAATTAAACATTTCTTGCATCATAAACATACCTACAATTAAAGACATTGCACGGTCAAAGTTACCCTGATGGTTAAATTTTAACAGCTCTTGTAGTAGTGCTACATCATAAATTTTATTTACATTTAATGTAAATGTATCATCTGAATGCCTACCACGCTGAGATTCTAACCAATCTCTCAGGTATAACTCACCTTGCCTTTTCCTAGTTTCGGTCATATGCATACCGAATCCCCTCTTTACAGTTTTAGATTGAAGCTCTTTATTTTGGAGCATTTCAAACTCTGGCTGTAATCTATGCAAAAGTCGGAATCTTTTTGCATATCCAATAACATCTCCTCGATCATTTTCAAATCCTATTTTTGCATTGTACAAAATAGACAATCTAAATAGATTGCTATTGTACTCATCTTGCGTATTTGGTCTACCTACATACGACGCTACAATCATATCATCAGGTTGTGATATTCTATTAGGTCTTTTTATAACATAAGCGGATCCTAATGAGCTAGACGAAGATTTATCATGTGCGTAGGGGTCATGACATATATAATACAAAAAATCTGGAACTTCACCTTTTGTTTTAAAAGGAGTTTCATACATTACTACACACCCTGCTAAATCATCTTCTGTTCTATGTGGGTATCTTACTACGGGTCTTAAATCCCAATTTGCTTTAAAAGAAACTTTGCTGTCTTCTTGTATAAGCTCTCCAGGCACACCCATTGTATGAAGATTTTTTGCTTTTACTCTATCTAACTGTGCTTTTATATTTGCTTGGTTAAATAGGTTTGCAGTACTCTGCAATGTAGCTTCTTCCGGTGTAAATGGATGTTCAGCTAAGTATTTGTCATAAGACTTAGGATCATTACCTTGTCTTTTCTTCTCTCTTTCTCCAAGCTCAAATGCTTTAGCTTTTTCTATAAGAGAGTTTCCGTGCTCATCTATAAAACCATCTAGTATATCGTAGATAGGAACAAAGAACCCGCATTTAGTTCCAAACCCTGAATCACTCCAAATATTATCAAATTCAAGACAATCATAGGATTCAGGATGGTAAAATAATTCATCTAAAGATTCAAAACCCGTTCCCTCAGTACCGCCTGTACCAAAAGCTATCATTGTACCTAGAGTTTTAGAACCTTGACGCATAGTAGGCATTGCTACGTTCCAAGCATCTAAAAGTTCAGGGAATGCACCAGCTTCTTCAAAAAACACTAACTCACCTGCTTTACCCCTTACTTTATCTGAGTCATCTTTAAGGGATACACCGGCGATAGAGCTTAATAAACCTTTTTGTATAAACTGTCCGTTCACACGTTTTTTATACCCAGAAGTTTTCTCCATAGGTCTGTCTAACAGCCTTGGTTGTGTCCAAGCTGTATTGTCATCTATGAAGTTCATCATCTCCCAGGCCTTTGTAAGAATAGCATCTACACCCGTCAAGTATTCCTTCATACCAGCAAACACAAAGTTTTTAGAACCTCGTATATGAAAATAATTTCTATTAAGCATAGAAGCTGACTTATAAGAGTAACCTTTACGTCGTCCTTTAAGTACAGTTAAATGTTTATTAGTTCTACGGCACTCGTCTACAGCAGTAAAGTATTCATGGTCTTTATCATAAAACTTTGGAAAATGTTGCTTACGCTCTGCAATAATGGTCCCGTCTGGGAGTTCTTTATCTACAGCAATCTGTATAGGGCAATAATTGAGATAAAAATAATGATATCCTGTAACTGTTATATCTCCTTCTTCAGTAGTATAACCTTCTAAACACCTCTTTTTTTCTTTATCCCAAAACTCGTAGTAAGGCTGTGTATTTGGTGGGAATGGACAATATCTACCGTTTTTATCAAAGTAGTTTGCCGCAGGAGATACTCTATGTACGTCCTTAAATTTATTCATTGTACTTGCTTACTACTACTCCACCGAAGGTGTCATTGACTTCAGACTCTTTTTTAACTGCATCTTCTAAGTCTTTAAGTCCGTTTATAGTCTTACCCATATCCCCTAAAACTTTCATATGTTTTGCGGGGTCGTAGTCATCATCTTCAGGGTCTACCATTTCAAGCCATTTCTTAAGAGTTTTAATACTTTCTTTTGCAGACTCTAATAGTAGCATTGCTGCAGAGCTTGTTTTTACATACTCTTCCATTGCAGCTTTAGCAAGCTTACAAGGCTTAAAGTTTTTTCCAAATACAGATGTACATACTTCTTCGTGCCTCTTTTTTTCTTCGTATGCAGAATAAGAAGACCTTGGGTCTTTCATAAAGTATATGTATCCAAGAATTTTACTCGATTCTTCTGAGCCATATTTGTCTACAAGCTTTTTAAAAGCATCTATAGACATGGTGTAAGAGGATGGAATTATATTCAACTCATGATTTAGTTCCAGTAGACTTTCTCTTAGCATTGTTAATGTGTTTTAACCTGCCCGGTTTTACACGGAATATGCCAAACTTTGGTAGTCTTACGGATTCAAATTTTCCATCTGCCATAGTTTGAGACACACATTTAAATTGAGATTTTACAATCTTTTTAACCTCTTTTAAAGGTAATCCATGTTTTGTTGCAAGTAAGTGTATAATCTTATCAGCTTCCGTCATCCTCTCTTTCCCATTTAGGAGGGTTCATAGCGCACCTAGATGTTTTCCATTTTGTTTTTACTTTCATATTACATCCGCATAACACGCACAGTCCATTTAAGTATTTATCGCATTCCATGCAAGTTGAAAGTCTTTTTTTAAAAGTTGCAGGATCTACAGTTTTCATACCACCTTTAACATGTGTAGTAAGCTCTGTAGCAAATTGCCAAACTAATTTACCTAACTCCTTCTTCTTCATTTATTTCGATATGTAATAAACTTCCTTTTGTAGAATACACTACTAATATAAATACATCGCTGTCTGCAGCCCAAAATAATTGATTAACTAATGTTTCATTATCCGACAAGCATAACGACCTCCACACGTGATCTTTCTTCAAAGATTTTAGATAGTTTGTAAATTCCATTTACGTATAGGATTGCCTTTTTTGTTTTTAACCTTTTAATATAGGTATTTATTACTTCTTTAGACATTCCAATTGATGCAGCAGCCTCTCTTCTATTAAGAGTACCGCATAAATCTCCTTTTGCATCTATTAAAGCACCTAAAGTAAGAATCTCTTTTGGAGACAATCCAACAGGGCCGTTCCAGAATCTAAGTCGATCTGATGTTTTTTTAAACTTTACTTTTATGATTTCCTTTTCATTAAGCGCCATCCTTCAGGTTTTAAAGTTATAATTGTTGACCTATCAAGATTATTGTAAGCCGCTGAAACCTTATCTATATCTGAGATTTTATTTACAGTATCTAGTATAGTGTAAATATCATCTTCTACAGATCTTAAAGCTGGTATGTATTCTTTTAGCTTGTCATCTGCTTTTTTTAAAGACTCAAAGTCTTCTAAAGATATTGTAACAGTTCCGGTCACAGCACTCCCATTATTTGATTTTCTTGTGCAACTAAAACAAATTCTTCTTCCAAATCGTCTATAGCTAAAATAGCTACTGGCATCCTTGGATCTAAAAGTGCTTTTTTCCCTTCTACAATCTTAGAATCTAGTACTCTTTCTCCTACGCTTAGTATAGTTAGTACGTTCCTCTCTATATTATCTGCATCTTGTCTCATAGCATCTTTTGTTCCATCTAATAATTCAATTTTGCTTTCTGGTAGTTTTTCTCTGGGGTCTTCTAGTACAACCCATGTTCCTGTTGCTTTCATTATAACAAGTTTATATTTAAATAATTATGTGCAAATATAAATAATTGATATGATAATAATTTGCTGTATTAAAAAAATTTTTATAATTCGTTGAAAATCAGTAGTTTTGATTAATAACTATGCCTCCAATCAATGGAACTTAAATTCCTTACTCCGCCATCGGGGTTCAAAAGGCTATTCTACGACATCGAAACCAGCTACGAAGTTGGTAAGTTTTGGAGGCCATCTTTTAAAGCTGTAATTCGCCACACAGATGTATTTATAGAGTCTGCTATTATTTGTATTAGTTACAAGTGGGAGGGACAAAAAGGTATAAATACTTTTGTCTGGGATGAAGGCGACGATAAGTTAGTAGTTAAAAGATTCATTGATATTGCTATACAAGCAGATGAGATCATTGGACATAACGGGGACAACTTTGATGAAAAAATTATTAGGACCCGTGCACTCTTTCATAAAATACCCTGCCCTTCTAAGTTTCCTAGCCTAGATACATTAAAGAAAGCCCGCCGGCACTTTAGAATGGATAGCAACACTCTTGAGCATATAGCTAAGAGATTAACAGGCTCTGGAAAAGATAAGATGGAGTATGCTGATTGGGATTATATCTGCAAGCCTCTTATACCTAAGTTCTTTGGATTTAAAGTAGAATTACCAGATAGCTACAATGAGGCTATAAATAAAATGGTAAAATACTGTGAACTAGATGTAATAAAGCTAGAAGAAGTATTTAAAGAGCTTTTACCTTACATTGATCACAACCATCATGTAGGTGCTTTTGAAGGTCACGGTAGATACTCTTGTCCTTCTTGTGGATCCGAAAATGTTTATCACAATAAGAAAAGAATTACTAAAGCCGGTATGGTTAAACATACTTTAAAGTGCCCTCCTTGTAAGAGATACTATACAGTTAGTAATAAAGTCTATATGATTAAGCTAGAAGATGACTGGAAAGCGGCGATGGCAAAGCAGGAAGAAGAAGCTAAACGTTTATCGTGAAATAAAGTTTCTACCAATACTTACTCCTAGAAAGTGATTTCCATTGTACCCGTAGTCAGCTGCATAATACATTCTATTGGATGTAACTTGTAACCCTACTCCCATAAGTGGAGTATACTTATCTTTAAAGTCGGATATTAATCCTACATTTCCATGCACACCTAGTGCAAACTTACTAGGTTTAACCTTTTTATAGTTGTGCGTTACAAAAAGATTTTCACTTCTATTCTGGTAGTTATTCCATTTCAGAGATACAGATACATTTTCAAAAGATATTAGTGTATCGTACTTATTTACTTCTGTTAGCCAAGTTTCTACTATAGATACTGTGTCCACTGTAAATACAGTGTCTCTTTTTAAAATTTCGTTTGTTACAGTGTCGTAATGCGTTACGATCTGCTTTTCTACAAACCTAACGGTATCTACTCTCCATCTATCTACGTATTCTGTTACAAATACAGGAGTTTTTACTTCAATAGTTTCTGTTACAGGTTTACCGCTAGTTGTTCCACACCCCTTCCAGGCTACTACCACTCCTAGCAGGAATGCTATCAGATAAGGTAGGTATTCTTTTAACAGATTTACAACGATCAAGTTCATTTTCTAATTTTTCTACTTTGATAGACAAAGCCACAACTATAAACAAAAAAACCCCACTTAAAATATAGAAAACTTTTGATTCAACTTCTTTCATAAGTCTTTATACTCTTCTCTAGCATCAAACGATGGGCAAGCTTTTTTAGCAACGTCCCTATGCCCAATTATTTGTGCTTGAGGGTATCTATCTTTAAGATCTTCTAAAATACACTTTAAAGTTTCTTTTTGCCCTTCTGTTCTAGTGTCTTTAGGTTCTAGGTTCTCATCTACTCCTCCTACATAGCACACACCCACAGAGTTTTTATTAAATCCTTTGGCATGCGCTCCTTGCATATACTCTTTCCGGCCTTCTTCTAAAGTTCCGTTCAAAGTTACAATCCAATGATAGCCTATATCATTCCATTTTCTTTCATCTACGTGCCATCTTCTTATTTCTTCAACACCCACATCTCTACCTTCAGGTGTAGCAGTACAATGTATTATAATCTTATTAATCTGTCTTGACATTGTATTTATTTTATTCAAATCCAAAAAACTTCTTTATACGAGTCCACCTACTATCTGCAGGTGCATCAGGGTCCCATTCTGCACTGTTTAAAATCTTTCTCATCTCTGCATGCGTGTAGGGACCAGTCTTACT
>Ga0209337_1000158_pt1 | contig 54412 bp, 71 predicted proteins | sample LinPmetageLP53_FD_184044 | JGI IMG/M metagenome (GOLD analysis project Ga0209337, IMG submission 184044) | Marine viral communities from the Pacific Ocean - LP-53 (SPAdes) (version 2) | ecosystem: Environmental > Aquatic > Marine > Oceanic | place: Pacific Ocean | collected 2010-02-08
CTCCTTGTCCAGAAGATGAACCAAATTGTGATAAAACTGGTTCTTCAATAAGAAAAATAGATATGGTAAGTGACTCAGGAGAAGACTTTTCTAAAGGTTTTTAAATAAATATATATGTCAGATAAATTAAAAAACATCATTACAAATGTTATCGGTTTACTTTTACTAGGATTAAATGTTTATATGTTTTACTTCGATGAAGTAGAACTTACTTCTTTCTGTGTGATCTTATGTATATCGCTAGCACTATTCCTATTTAAAGGAACAAAGACAAAAGAATGGTTATCAAAAGGATTATCAAAAATTATCTCCAAGTAATACTAATCTTTATATTTGTGGGATGTACTCCGCAAAAAAGATTAAATAGACTATTAGATAGATATCCTCAACTAACAGAACAAGACACTATTGTTCTTAGAGATACTATAACTATAGAAAAATATCTACACGATACTACTACAGTATTAAAGTTTCACGATACTACAACTGTTATTAATAATGAAAGGGTAATACTAAAGTATTTCCACGACACTATAAAACAAGAAATTTACCACTATGTAGAATGTAAAGATTCTACTATCTACATAGAAAAACCTTATTATGTAGAAAAAGCAGTTTATAGGGAATTATCTTGGTGGGATAAGTACAAAGAATTTATATACATCATTTTAGGTTTACTTGGTGTATTAATGATTATGAAAAAAATAAGTAAAACGATTATATAAAAGAAACAAAATGGCGGAATATACAGAAATAGATATAGCCGGATTAGAAGGTAATGAAGCTTCTCAACCTAGAGTGTTTGCGCACAGTGCTACTCCAATAACTGGAACCAATATCGTAACTCCGTTTGCTGGTCAGCAAGTGGTAACCACCGGTACTCCAATAGCTGGAGACACTGTATCAGTATTAAGAAGAGGAGCTTGTCTATATGTAGGAGTTGCTTGCGATATTACAGTTGTTTTGGAAAGTCAAGATCCTGCAACTTTAATAGCTGATGCAATAACTTTTTATGGCGTTCCAGCAGGTTCTTTTTTACCAATACTAGTAACTAAAGTATTTAAAGTAACTAAAACAGATGGAACTGCATACTTAGCAGCAGATGTAGATAATAAGGTAATAGCTTTGTTTTAAGAGATGAATTTAGGTTTAGGAAATACAATACCAATTAATTCAGTTCGTCAAGGCTTAGGTGGCGGCGGTGGCGGTGGCGGCTTTGACAACACTTATTCCTTAGCCTTCGATGGTGTGGATGATTATGTAGATACAGGCATTTCTACTTTAACTGGAACAGATTTTTCAATTAGCTATTGGTTTAAAACAACTGCAACACTAACTAATTTTAATTATTATGTACCATTTTCTGCTGTTACAAATCAACAATTTGTTGGAGCTTATTTGTATTATCACCCAACAACAAAATTAACATTTCGTTCAAGAAATAGTAGTGGTACTTTAGTAAAGGGAACAGTAGATTTATCAGATGGTAATTGGCACAACATAGTAGTAACCTATGATTCAACTTCCTACGCATTAAAAATGTACGTTGATGGTTCTATTGATTATGACGAAACAATTTATTCTTATGCAGTTTTTAATCAACCTTTATTATTAGGTGGTAAAAGTTCAAGCCTAAATTTAATAGATTGCTCTATTGATGAAGCAAGTTTATTTAATTCTGTTTTAACCTCTGAAAATGTAACTTCAATTTATAATTCGGGAGTTCCTAACGATATAAGTTCTATAAGTGGTTTAACCGCTTGGTATCGCAACGGTGACAACGGCTCTTACAAATCTCCACAGTGGCTCATTCCTAATAATAGTAATGTTGCTAATTCAAGAATATCGAATTATAGTTTTGATTTTGATGGTGTGAATGATTATATAGATACAGGTTCTAATCCTTTAATAGGAGAAGGGAATTTATCTATTTCAGCGTGGTTTAAATCTTCAGATGTTGATTTTCAATATTTACTTGGAGATAATAGTTTAAGATTTAATATTAAGCAATCCAATGGAGATACAAGAATATCTTTTACAGGTTCAGTTGACCCCTTTAGAGGTTTTGGCGTTTCTTATAGTGTTGGAAATTGGAATAACATTATATTAACATTTGATGGCTCACTTGTTCAAGCAGATAGGTTAAAACTTTATCATAATGGTGTAGAAATAAATAATATTAATGCAGGTACACCAAACACAACATTATTGTTAAACACTGCTGCAAATCTTATGATAGGAAGGGCAGGTAGCACTTCATCTAATCCTTGGAATGGCTCTATTGATGAAGTTGCAACTTGGAATACTACGTTAACTCAAGAAAACATAACTTCAATTTATGGTGGCGGTACACCTTCTGCAATTAGCTCACTTTCACCAATTTCACATTGGAGAATGGGTGAACAAGCTAACTTTACTTCTAACTGGTTAGTAAACAATTCAGCATTAAGCAACTATTCAACAAGGTCATTTAATTTCGATGGTGTGGATGATTATATAGATTTTGGCAATCCAGCAAGTTTACAAATAACAACAGATTTAAGTGTTTCGTTTTGGTTTAAAGGCTCAAGCACAGCCGACCAAGCAATAGTTGCTAAGGACGCTTTAGGGCTAAGATGTTGGGGTATTTGGAATAATGTTTTTGGAGCTGGTAACAACTTGCAATTTTATATTTTTAATTCTAATTCTTTAACAGAAGTTCAAACGTCAGCAAATTATAATGATGGAAACTGGCATAATGTAGTGTGTGTTTTTAAACCTTCTACATATTTAAGAATTTACGTTGACGGTGTTTTAGATGGAGAAAATACAACATCAATCCCTGCAACTATTGACAATGACGCAGCAAATTTAACAGTTGGAGCAATAGTTTCAAGCGGTAGCCCAATTTATGAATTTGAGGGGAACGTTGACGAAGTAGCAATTTGGAATAGTGACCAAAGTAGCAACGTTAGTTCTATATATTCGTCAGGTACTCCTTCCGCAATTACAGGTGCAGTTTCACATTGGAGAATGGGTGAACAAGCAACATTCTCAACTAATTGGAATGTGCCTGATAATGGAAGTGCAAGCAACACAGGAACCTCAGCAAATATGACAATAGCAGATTTAGAAGGTGACGCACCTAACTACACAGGTGGTGGCTTATCAAATAATATGACAATAGAAGATAGGGTAGGTGACGCACCTAATAGCACTTCGAATGCTTTAAGTTACAATATGACTGAAAGCGATAGAGAAGAAAATGTACCAACATAATAATATATAAAAATGGAAAATGAATTTAATTTAGAGAGTTACAATTATCCCATTACAGTAGGGGGTAATAATTTAACTTATGCAATTTGTAATATTGCAACAGATTTAAGTAATATTGACTTTAGCCAAGTGGGGCAAAGTTCAGCAGGAACAATTAGAAGGAGTTTAGATGATACTCTTTTTATAATTAAATACAATGCAGAGCCTACTTTTATAAAAGATGGATCTGTAACCCCTTCACAGATTTTAAGTCATGAAGAATGTTTAGAATTGATGAGTACGCCAGATTGGTCAGAACCGATAGAAGAAGAAGTAAAATGAAATTCAGTCACCAAAAAGAAGAAAAAAAGAAAACGAAGAAGGGTGAGGATGCGAACTAATCGCGGAAAGAAAAGAAGAAAAAATAAAAATTAAATTAAATGAAAATTAAAGAAGAACAGTTGAAACAAATTCAAGAACAACAAAAAGCATTAAATTCTATAATGCATGAAGTGGGAGTTTTAGAAGCTCAGAAACACGGGTTGTTACATAAGTTTGCTGGAATCAATCAAGAGGTTGAAGATGTAAAAAGCGAATTAGAAAAAGAGTACGGAGCAGTTAATATTAATTTAGAGACTGGAGAGTACACTGAAATAGAGAAAGAACAAGAATTAAGTAAAGTAGATTAAGATGTCTAGTGTAATAAGAAAGATCAGTATTGGTGCTGATTACAAAAACGAAGCTATGCATTACTCAGTCGGTCAACAAGTTTACGGTGGCCACACTATTTGTGATATAGTCACCAACGATTCAGATGGAGAGTACATGATCTACATAAAAAAGAATGATGAGGTTTTACCATGGAAGAAGTTTAATTCCAATATGGCTATAGCTGTTGAATTTGATCTTGAATACTAATGAAGAGTATATATAGATTTTTAATTAAACCTAAGAAAGAAAGATACAACAACACTATAGAACTAAACGGCCAAGAACTAATAATAAATACAAAGATTGAAACCTTTGAATCAGTTAGTAAAAACGCTATAGTAGAAATTGTACCAGAAGCTTTTAAAACAAAAATAAAACCAGGTGATGAAGTAGTCGTTCATCACAATGTTTTCCGTAGGTTTTACGATATGAAAGGTAGAGAGAAAAACTCTGCATCATTTTTTAAAGATGATTTATTTTTTTGTGATATAGAACAAATATATTTATACAAAAATAATAACTCTTGGAAAACAAATCTTAACTACTGTTTTGTTAAACCGCTCAAGAACGATGATAAGATGACACTAGAGAAAGAGAAACCATTGAAAGGTATTATCAAGTACAGTAATGACAAACTGTCCTCTAACGGCATTAAAAGCGGTGATTTAATAACGTTTACCCCAAACTCTGAATTTGAGTTTATAATAGAAGGAGAACGTTTATATTGTATGAAATCAAATGATATTGCTATAAGACATGAACGCAAAGGAAACGAAGAAGAGTATAATCCAAGCTGGGCGCATTGCGGTTGAAGAACTCATTAAAGTCGCTAAAGAACCAATCGTCGATACTGATGATGATGTTACTGCAGATAGACTTAAAAATGCTGCTGCCACTAAAAAACTTGCTATATTTGATGCTTTTGAAATCCTCAACAGGATGGAACAAGAGGAAGCAATGCTCAATGGGAAAATCAAAGAAGAAGAAAAACCTCAAAGAGAATTTAGAGGATTTGCCGAGGGGAGGAGTAAGTAATGTACGAACAAAGTTTATGGAGCGAAGTTAAAGATGTTGTTAATCCTAAAATATTATCCAAGAATAATAGATTAAAAAAATGGGAGTATGGTTACAACAAAGATTATGATTTTATTGTAATAAGTAAAACTGGAAAAATTGGAAAGATCATTAAGATACAAAATCTCCGCATTGCTTTACCAGCAGAACATGAACCGTTTAAACGAAGCGAAGATAAATCGGGACAATACTGGGAACAGTTCGAATACCCAAAAGAATTAAAAAAAATTAAGAGTAGGTTTGACTGGGAGAAATACCCAGTAGACTTCAGGGAAGAATGGTGGGACTATATAGATGAAGAATTTAAAAGAAGAGATGAAGGGTTTTGGTTTTATAACAATGGTGAACCTACTTATATCACTGGTACTCATTACATGTACTTGCAATGGTCAAAGATTGATATCGGAGCGCCAGACTATAGGGAAGCAAATAGGTTATTCTTCATATTTTGGGAAGCCTGTAAAGCAGATACACGAGCTTATGGAATGTGTTACCTTAAAAACAGACGATCGGGTTTTTCCTTTATGTGTTCCGCAGAACTGGTCAACCAAGCAACAATATCCAGTGATTCAAGATATGGCATACTATCCAAATCAGGAGCTGATGCCAAGAAAATGTTTACCGATAAAGTTGTACCGATCTCAATTAATTATCCGTTCTTCTTCAAACCCATACAAGATGGTATGGATCGTCCTAAAACCGAACTTGCCTATAGAGTGCCAGCGTCAAAGCTTACACGTAGAAAGATTGAGGCAAACGAAGAACTTAGAGAACTAGATGGATTAGACACTACTATAGATTGGAAGAACACAGGAGATAATAGTTATGATGGTGAAAAACTTAAACTGTTAGGACACGATGAAAGTGGTAAGTGGGAAAGACCTGATAATATAAAGAATAACTGGAAGGTAACTAAAACTTGTTTAAGGTTAGGTAGTAGAATAATTGGTAAGTGTATGATGGGGTCGACTTCTAATGCTTTAGACAAAGGAGGTCAAAACTTTAAAGATATTTATCAAGGATCAAACTGTTTAGAAAGAAACAGAAACGGTCAAACAAAAGAAGGTTTATATTCACTGTTCATACCAATGGAATGGAACTATGAAGGATTTATAGACAGGTACGGTTATCCAGTATTTGATACCCCTAAAAAACCTGTGTTAGGTATAGATAACAACTACATAGATATTGGTGTTGTAGAGCATTGGAATAATGAGGTTGAAGGATTAAAACAAGATCAAGATGGTTTAAATGAATACTATCGTCAATTTCCAAGAACAGAACAACATGCCTTTAGAGATGAAACTAAACAAAGTCTATTTAACTTAGTAAAGATATACGAACAGATAGATTATAATGAATCTTTAAACAACAAAGCTAACGTCACTCAAGGTGGTTTTCAATGGGAAAATGGAATAAAAGATACTAAAGTAATATTTGTACCTAATTCTAGTGGTAGATTTAATATATCATGGGTACCACCTAAAAATCTTCAAAATAGTGTGATATTAAAAAATGGAGTTAAGTATCCTGGAAACGAACACGTTGGTGCGTTTGGTTGTGATAGTTATGATATTAGTGGAACTGTAGATGGAAGAGGTTCTAATGGAGCTTTTCACGGGTTAACTAAATTTAGCATGGAAGACACCCCTCCAAATCACTTTTTTTTAGAATATATATCTAGACCTCAAACAGCGGATATATTTTTTGAAGAAATACTTATGGCTTTAGTTTTTTACGGTATGCCTATATTAGCTGAAAACAATAAACCTAGGTTATTGTATTATTTGAAAAGAAGAGGTTATAGAGGTTTTTCAATGAATAGACCGGATAAAATATGGAACAAGTTGTCGGTAGCAGAAAAAGAAATAGGGGGTATACCTAATTCAAGTGAAGACATAAAACAATCACACGCCGCCGCTATAGAATCTTACATAAATGATTATGTAGGGTTAAATGGAGAAGAGGCGGGAAATATGTATTTTCAAAGAACGTTAGAGGATTGGGCAAAATTTGATATAAACAAAAGAACCAAACATGATGCTTCTATAAGTTCTGGGTTAGCAATAATGGCTTGTAATAGAAATAAGTATAAGCCTACTGCAGATAGAAAAACCAAACATATTAATTTAGGTATTAAGAGGTATGACAATAAAGGATCAATTTCAAAAATAATAAAATAAGAATGATTTATACTGATAGTAATAGTACGTTTCCAGATCAGGTTGTACCTGATGTAGAAAAAGAAACTTGGGATTATGGTCTTAAAGTAGGACGTGCAATTGAAGGAGAATGGTTTGGATACGCAAGAAACAATAGGTATATAAATAATTATAACAATTACCACAACTTAAGGTTATACGCAAGAGGGGAGCAGTCTATTCAAAAATATAAAGATGAATTATCTATAAACGGAGATTTGTCTTATTTAAACTTAGATTGGAAACCTATACCAGTACTTTCCAAGTTTGTAGACATAATAGTAAATGGAATGTCACAAAGAGTTTACGATGTTAAAGCATACGCACAAGATCCAGCATCTCAAAAAGCTAGAACTCAATATGCAGAAGCTATTCACAGAGATATAGCTACTAGAGCATATCTAGATGCAGTGAAGCAAAGTTTAGGTATAGATATTTCAAATGCTCAAAACAGAGAACAGGTACCTGAAAGTGAACAAGAATTGTCTATTCATATGCAACTAGATTATAAGCAGTCTATTGAAATAGCAGAGGAAGAAGCAATTACTAACACTATGGCTAGAAACAAATATGATCTAACTAAAAGAAGAATGGATTATGATTTAACAGTTCTAGGTATTGGTGCAGTTAAAACTGGATTTAATAGATCAGAAAGTGTTACTATAGATTATGTAGATCCAGCTAATCTAGTGTACTCGTATACTGAAGATCCTAATTTTGAAGACGTATGGTATGTTGGTGAAGTTAAAGGTATAAGTATTCCAGAATTAAAAAAAGAGTTTCCATATTTAACAGAAACAGATTTAGAAGAGATTCAAAAATACACTGGTAATGAAAATTATACTAGAAACTGGAACGGAAGAAAAGACAATAATACAGTACAAGTATTATATTTTGAATATAAAACATACACTAATCAAGTATTTAAAATTAAACACACTTCTCAAGGGTTAGAAAAAGCTTTGGAAAAACCAGATACTTTTAACCCTGAGCCTAACGATAATTTTGATACAACATCAAGGTCAATAGAAGTGCTTTATTCGGGTGCTAAAATACTTGGACATGAGAAAATGTTAAAGTGGGAGTTAGCTAAAAACATGGTAAGACCAAAATCTAACTTGGTCAAAGTTAATATGAACTACGCTATTTGTGCCCCAAGAATCTATAGAGGAAAAATAGAATCTATAGTTAGTAAAACTATGGGTTTTGCAGACATGATAAACTTAACTTCTTTAAAGTTACAACAAGTTCTTTCTCGAATGGTTCCAGATGGTGTATTCTTAGACGTTGATGGATTAGGTGAAATTGATTTAGGAAATGGAACTAGCTATAACCCAGCTGAAGCATTGAACATGTACTTTCAAACTGGTAGTGTAGTTGGTAGATCTTTTACTCAAGACGGAGATATTAACCCTGGCAAAGTTCCTATACAAGAATTACAAACCTCTGGCGCACAAGCTAAAATAGCATCGTTGATTCAAACTTATCAATATTATCTACAAATGATAAGAGATGTTACCGGTCTAAATGAAGCAAGAGATGGAAGTATGCCAGATAAAAACGCTTTAGTAGGGTTACAAAAGTTAGCCGCTGCTAATTCTAATGTAGCAACTAGGCATATTCTTCAAGGAAGTTTGTACTTAACAGCTATGATGTGTGAAAATGTTTCTTTAAGAATATCTGATGCTATAGAGTTTGACTTAACAAGAGAAGCTTTAATAAACAGTATTAGTTCTTACAATGTTGGGACGTTAGCTGAGTTAAGTGAAATACATTTGTATGACTTTGGAATATTCTTAGAGTTAGAGCCAGATGATGAAGAAAAAGCACAACTCGAACAAAATATTCAAATGGCTCTTCAGCAACAGTCTATAAACTTAGAAGATGCTATTGATGTTAGGCAAGTAAACAATTTAAAACTAGCTAATCAATTATTAAAACTTAAAAGAAAAGAAAAGCAGCAAGCTGATCAACAAGCTCAGCAAGCAAATATTCAAGCTCAAGCCCAAGCTAATGCTCAAGCCGCTGAAGCAACAGCTTTAGCTGAAACTCAAAAACAACAAGTATTAACAGAGCAAAAAATTTCTTTAGAAAAAGCTAAAAGCGAATTTGAAATAAACAAGTTAGAGCAAGAAGCAATGATTAAGGAAAAGTTAATGCAGCAAGAGTTCAAATATAACATGCAATTAGCTACTACTAAAGAAAGAGAGATAGAATCAAGAGAAACTAATAGAGAAGATAGGAAAGACAGAAGAGTTAAAATGGAAGCTACTCAACAAAGTGAGATAACAAACCAAAGACAAAACGACTCAGGACCAATAGATTTTGAATCTACAGGTAATGATGTTTTGGGTGGAATAAACTTAGGACAATTTGATCCTAAGTAAACATTAATTATTATATTATATTATGTCAAAAGAACCAACAACATTAGGGGTTGAACAAGAAGGTGATTTCAAAATGAAAAAGAAAAAACCTAGAAAATTAACTTCTAAAAAAAATGAAACAGTTAAATTAGATTTAACAAGCAAAGAAACTAAAAAAGAAGAAGATGCCGTTCCAAAGTCAGAACCAGTGTTACTGGATGAAAATAAACAAACCGGCAATGTACAAGAAATGGATGCGAGAACATCCACACCAGAAGTGCCACCTGTTAAAAAAGAGAAAGTCGAAGAAGAGAGTGGGTCGCCTATAGAAGAAATAAAAATTGGTGAACAAGAAAAGGAAGTAGAACCTCAAGTAGCTTCTACACCTAAAGCTGAAGTACATAGCCATAAAACTTTGCCGGAAAATATTGAAAAACTAACAAAGTTTATGAATGATACTGGCGGCACTATTGAAGACTATGTTAGGTTAAATGCTGACTATTCTGGAGTTAGTGACGAAGCTTTATTAAAAGAATATTACAAGAAAAATAAACCATACTTAACAGCAGATGAAATTGAACTTCAACTAGAAGATAAATTTTCATATGATGAAAGTTATGATGAAGAAAAAGAAATTCGCAGGAAAAAACTTGCGATTAAAGAAGAGGTTGCGAAAGCAAAAGGTTTTTTAGATAATCTTAAGAGTGAATATTACGAGGAAATCAAGTTGAGACCTGGTACCACTCAAGACCAACAAAAAGCAATGGACTTTTTCAACCGATATAACAAAGAACAAGAAATAGCTAAACAACAACACGAGGATTTTAAATCTACAACTAAACAAATGTTCACTAACGAATTCAAAGGTTTTGAATTTAACGTTGGCGAGAAAAAATTTAGATATGGAATTAATAATCCTAATGAAGTTGCTGATGCTCAATCAAACATTTCCAATTGGGTTAAGACGTTCTTAGATGAAGATGGTAGTGTTAAAGATCACAGAAGTTATCATAAAGCTATGTACGCTGCGCGCAACGCGGATACTATTGCTAAACATTTTTACGAGCAAGGCAAAGCTGATGCTATTAAAAATATAAACGCAAAATCTAAAAATATAGGAGGTGAAGCAAGACAATCCGCTCCATCTGATGTATTTATAAACGGATTAAAAGTAAAAGCAGTGAACGGTGTAGATAGTTCTAAGTTAAAAATTAAAAAAAGAAAACTATAAATAACAAAAATTAAAAATTATGGGATTTGCAACAAGCGGGAGTTTTCCTGCAAGCTTAATACCAGCTCAAAAGAAACAAGCTTTAGATAACAATTATCTAAATTTTGCTGATGGATCTTCTGACTGGGCACAACAATATTTACCTGAACTTTACGAACAAGAAGTAGAGAGATATGGAAATAGAACACTATCTGGATTCTTAAGAATGGTTGGCGCTGAAATGCCAATGACTTCTGATCAAGTAATTTGGACTGAACAAAATAGGTTACATGTATCATATAATGAATGTAACGTAAAAGGTGCTGCACCTACTAACACTATTCAAATTGAGTTGGCTAACGCTAACCCAACTACTAGTGGTAGAGGTAACAACACTGTAGCTATAAAAGCAAACCAAACCATTTTAATAGCAGATAATGCTACTGGTTTGATTACTTCTAAAGCAATTGTATCAACAGTGACACAACCAACTGCTCCAGCTACTGTAGCTGAAATAGTTGTAGTTCCTTATGCTGCTGTTGCTTTTCCAGCCGCTTTACAAGCGTTAACAACTGCTAATGATGTTAACTTGTTTGTTTACGGCTCAGAATTTGGCAAAGGATCTGATGACGCTTCTATGGCTTCTATCGAACCTGGTTTTACAGAGTTCAATAACTCACCAATTATTATTAGAGATAAGTACCAAGTTAATGGTTCTGATGCTGCTCAAATAGGATGGGTTGAAGTTGCTACTGAAGATGGAACATCTGGATATCTTTGGTATTTAAAAGCTGAATCTGAAACTAGATTAAGATTTGAAGATTACATGGAAATGGCTTTGGTTGAAGGTGAATTAGCTGGTCACACAGTTGCTATGCCTAATCAAACAAGCGTTAACCTTAAAGGTACTCAAGGTTTATTTAAAGCTATTGAAGCTAGAGGTAACGTATATCAAGGTTTTGCTGGTGCTGCTGCTCCTGGAGCTGGTGCTATGGGTGATTTCGATGAAATTCTTAAAAACCTAGATAAACAAGGCGCTATTGAAGAAAACATGCTTTTCTTACAGAGAGAAACAGCTCTTGATTTTGATGATATGATCGCAGCTATGGCTGGTGGAGGTTATGCTTCAACTGCTTCTGCTTCTTACGGTCTTTTTGACAATGAAGAAGACATGGCATTAAACTTTGGATTTTCTGGTTTTAGAAGAGGTTCTTATGACTTTTACAAAACTGATTGGAAATATCTAAACGATGCTTCTACTAGAGGTTTATCTAAAGCAATTGATGGTGTTTTGATTCCTGCTGGAACTTCAACAGTATACGATCAAATGTTAGGTGCTAACATCAGACGTCCATTCTTACACGTAAGATATAGAGCTTCTGAAACTGAAGATAGAAGATACAAAAACTGGATTACTGGTTCAGTTGGTGGAGCTTACACTTCAGGTGTTGATGCAATGTCTGTACACTTCTTAACTGAAAGATGTTTAGTAACTCAAGCAGCTAATAACTTTGTGTTATTCAAAGCGGTTTAATATTATATAGTGAGAGTGGCTTAGGTCACTCTCTTTATTAACCTTTAAATAATAAAAAATTATGGCAAACTTTATGAAATTCGAATTGGATGCTGACAACAGCATTCACTTAAATGTTGAAAACGTGTATAGAGTAGGACTTGCTGCAAACGATCCTACAGATGCAGATGTTATATTTTATTACAATGTGGCGTCAGCTGCTGGCACAAATGTTTGGGCTGTTGTTGCAAAATTTGCTTCGGCAATTACGCAAAAACAAGCTAATGATTTAGAGATACTCGTAAGACGTATCAATAAAAATCAAGGTGGTATTATTAATGCATCAGATGTGGTTGGAGTAGGCGCTTATTTAGACAGTGGTGTTCCACTTGCTGTACCTAGTAACACAGCTCAACCAAGTTAAACTTTAAAAATATATATTATGCAAAATGGTATTAAAGTTCCACTTAGTGGAGCGTTTATTGCAGGAGCAATCGGACCAGCTGCTACAGATACACAACTAGACATATCAGCAATGGTATGGGTAGCTAATGGTACTCCATCACTGGACGCTGTTGGTGGATCTGGAACAGGTGCTAAAGCTACTGTTACAATTACTGGTGGTACGACTGCTGCTACTACTTTAACTTTTACCGCTGGTACAGGTTATAAAGTAGGGGATGTGTTAACTATAACTCAATCTGGCGGTGCTAACTTTACAGGAAGCATTACATTAACAGTTATTGAAGAAGATTTATTAGGAGATGAAACTGAAGGTTACATTATGCGTCCACTTGCAGGTCAATGGACCAGCGTGTTGAAACCTGCACTTTTAGATTCTTTTAATAAAGTTTATATTCCTCAAATAGAATCAGATCACGAAAGACTATGGACGATCACTTTAACTGGTGGATCTCCAACCAATGCCACAGCGGTAACTGTTGCTTTTGATAAAGCAATGGTTAAAGCTTGTCAAAGACCTCAACAAGACATTACTTTAACAGGACTTCCTACTGGAGTTTCTGTTAGTTCTGTTAAGTTAACTTAGTCTTTAAAATAATGATCCCGCTTAGGCGGGGTCTTTTTAATTATTATTATATTATATTATATCATGGAAAAAACAAAAGAAAAAACTACTCAAGTAAAAGATACTTGGGAATACAAAGATAGAAATTATTATTTAAGCGATGGAAAATCTCCTTTGTCTTATACAATACCAAGTAGACATACTCGCAAGTACCCATTAGTCTGGTTTGACCCAGAACTTGGTTACGAAAGAGAATTAAGGTATGCTACTAATCAAAAGTCTATATTTGTTGATGAGCAAAAAGGAAGTGCTACATTAAGACACATTGTTTTTGCAGATGGAGTTTTGCATGTTCCTAAAAACAAAAGAAGCTTGCAAGAGTTTTTAAGTATACATCCTCACAACGGTGTTATATTTAAAGAATTAGATAGACAGGTAGAAGCAGTTGATGAATTAGAATACTTGGAGCTAGAAGATGATGCTGTAGGTTTAGCTAGGGCCATTGACATTGAACAACTAGAAGCAATACTTAGAGTTGAACAAGGGTCTAGTGTTTCCAACTTGACATCTAAAGAAATAAAAAGAGATGGTATATTGCTTGCAAAAAGAAACCCAGCTTTATTTATTAATTTAGCTCAAGATGAGAATGTTATACTTAGAAATTTTGCTATTAAATCTGTAGAAGCAAATATTGTTAAGTTGTCTAGTGATCAAAGAACTTTTAAATGGGCAACTAATGGTCGTAAATTAATGACTGTTCCGTTTGATGAAAATCCATACTCAGCTATGGCCGCGTGGTTTAAGACTGATGAAGGTTTAGAAGTTTACAAGTCTATAGAGAAAAAACTCTCTTAACATGTAATTATAAAAGGGTGGCTTAACCGCCATCCTTTTTTTTTAAAAAATATTAATATGGTAAACGTAAATATAGTTTATAAAACAGTGTTGTATATTCTCAACAAAGAGCAAAGAGGATATGTTACTCCAGATGAATTTAACAAGTTAGGAATTCAAGTACAAAGAGAAATATTCGAACAGTACTTTGACGAACTTAACCAACAATTACGTGTGCCTCAAAACAGTGACGAGTACGCTGACAGAGTTAAAAACTTAGAAGAAAAAATTGACGTTTTTAAAAAGTTTGGCAATTGTACTTACTCTAACCCTCACTTTTCTTTACCTACTGATGTTCATCGGTTAGGTATATTGGCTTATAGAGAAAAAGAAATACAAAAAATTGATAGAAGAAAATATCTATTAGTAAATAAGTCTTCATTAACAACTCCAACTACATCTAATCCTTTATACATTTTAGAGGGTACTGAATCACCTTCAGCTGCTCCTAGTAAAGCTTTTATTTATCCAAGTAGCATAACCTCAGGCGTGATAGCTTATTATGTTAAAGCTCCTATCGATCCTAGATGGGGTTATTATGTTGGAAGTTTAGGACAATACGTTTATGATAGCACTATTTATGGAGCTAATCTGCTAAATAATGGAGGGTCATTAAGTTCTATATTAACAAATCCTACAGGTGTTGCTCCTGATGGAGTTAAAACTAATTTAGCAACAACAGTTGCTCCAGTTGGTGGTACTGGTGCTGTATTGTCAGCTGTAGTCAGTAGTGGAACTGTGACATCGGTTACTGTAACCACGCCTGGATCAGGATACAATGTTGGTGATGTTTTAAAAGTAGATCAAGGGGCTTTTACAGGTGCACCAACTAGTGATTTAGATATTACTTTAACTGCTGCAGACTTCAACTCAGGTAGTACTTATGGTTCAACTCAATTTGAGTTACATCCTTCTGAACAAACTAATATAATAATGAATATATTAATGTACTGCGGTGTTGTGATTAGAGATCCACAGATAATACAAAGCGCAGCTCAAATGATAGCTCAAGATGAAGCACTAGAAAAAAGTTAATAAAATATGGGAGCAATAAGAGAAACAAACGAACAATATTACGCAGGCACACAAATACTTCAAGCGGATGCGTTAGGTAGTGCTGGACAAACTTTTACTTTTACCTTTAACACTCCATTATCTTTAGGTAGTGCTACTAGTTGGGATCCTACAGTTAACGAGTATGCGTTAAATAATTTTAAAATATATACTTCTGCTACTGGTACATCTGGCTCTTGGGTTGAATACATATTAGCTTACGCGGTGTCAACAACACCTGTAGGTCCTAATATAAATAGTTTAATAACTATAACAGCAGCAATACCTGCTAATGTGTATGTTAAAGTAGAATTATCTACAAGTGCTGTTCAAAATAATTATGGTGGGTATGCTTATGTAACGATAAACGATATAGTTACTAACTTTTTAATTGCCTACGTTGGAGCAGGTAAGTTAATACCAAAAGCGGCTAGAACAGATGTAATGTTTCACGCTAAAAGAGGATTACAAGAGTTTAGCTATGATACATTAAGAAGTATAAAGTCACAGGAATTAGTTATACCTCCAAGTTTGTCTTTAATCATACCACAAGATTACGTTAACTATGTTAAAATGTCTTGGGTTGATGAATTAGGCGTTAAACATATAATATATCCTACACAACTAACTAGTAATCCAACTAGCATACCTATTCAAGATAATGAAGGAGTTCCTACTCAAGACAACTTTGGTAGTAACTTACAAGGAACTTCGTTAACTGAAAAGCGTTGGTCTGAAGCTTCTGACTATAAACTATCTGGAGCCTATAACACCGATCAATACAATGCTGGAGTATATGATTGGAGTTGGCAAAAGCTTGCTTATGGCCAAAGATATGGGTTAAACCCTGCTACTTCTCAGACAAATGGTTGGTTTACGATTAATGAAAGAGAAAATAAGTTTTCTTTTAGTAGTAACTTAAGTGGTAGATTAATACTGCTAGAGTACATATCAGACGGATTAGCTTACGAAGGAGATACTAAAGTTCCTAAAATGGCAGAGGAAGCAATGTATATGCATATAGCTTATTCAATTTTAGCAGGAAGAACTGGTGTTCAAGAGTATACTGTAGCAAGATTTAAAAAAGATAGAAGAGCAGCTTTAAGAAATGCTAAGATTAGATTATCTAATATTAAGTTAGATGAGTTCGTACAAATTATGAGAGGTAAGTCTAAATGGATTAAACATTAATTAAATGGCAGAAGCAAAAAATACTTTCATTAAGTCTAAAATGAATAAAGACTTAGATGACAGGTTAATACACAATCAAGAATATAGAGATGCGCAGAATGTAGCAGTTTCAAGGTCTGAAGATGCTGATGTTGGTGCTTTAGAAAACGTGTTGGGAAATATATCTGTTACTGATTTTGGATATAGTGTTAATGATCAGATAGATATTATAGGCAAATACACAGATTTAGATAATGATAGAGTCTTTGTTTTTTTAACAAACTTTATAGATACTTCAGCAGATAGGCTAAGTGTACATACTAATGATGGGAGTTTTTCTAATGTTAAGTGTGCTATTGGTGTATACAACATCAACAGTACTACATACAATATTTTAGTAGAAGGAGCTTTTTTAAATTTTTCTAAAACGCATATTATAACTGGAGTAAATCTTCTTGAAAATTTACTATTCTGGACAGATAATAGGAACCAACCTAGAAAAATAAATATTACTTCTGCTTTAAACGACTCTACTTATTACACTTTAGAACATCAAATTTCAGTTGCAAAGTATTACCCAAACACCGCGGCAGTTCTTATAAAGAATGAAACACTTACTGTAGGTGGAGATGATTATACTGATTATTTCAGTACAATGAGGGATATGACTAGTAATTTACTGCCAGATAACGCTACTAATAATCCTTTTGGCCCATCAGAGTTAGGTGCTAATTGGGAAGGTGATGCAGATTTTTTAAAAGAAAAATTTGTTAGATTTAGCTATAGGTTTAAGTTTGAAGACAATGAATACTCTTTATTGGCTCCATTTACTCAAATATGTTTTGTGCCTGAACAGGACGGTTATTTCTTAGCAAAGAAAAACCAAGCCTCTGGGGTTCCTGATCAAGAAGATGTTGACGTTGCTTACAAAGATACTGAAGTTAGGTTTATGAGAAATAAAGTTAATCAAATAACTTTAATGATACCTCCACCAACAAATGGAGTTACTAGTGGTTTATGGAGTGACGCTGACGCTGTTTTTAAAATTAAAGAAATACAAATTATATATAAAGAAGCTAATGGTTTAGCTTTGTATTTAATAGACAAAATAAGTAAAGAAGATTTTACTAGCGCAACTACGACTGCTTTAAATCTTCATAGGTTGCCATATATTTACAACTCGCAAAAACCATACAAGGTTCTACCTAATGACGAGATAGTAAGAGTTTCAGATAGAGTGCCATTAAGAGCAGCTAGTCAAGAGGTTTCAGGTAACAGAGTTATTTATGGTAACTATATAGATAAAGGAACTCCTCCTAAAACTTTAAACTATCAAACCTCTGTTGCTGTAAAAGGAGCTTTACAAGGTGATGGTACAGCAAACCCTAGTGCTATAACTTCTCCAATAAGAAAAGAATATCAAAATCATACATTAAAGCAAAACAGATCATATGATACTGCTATTGTTTTATCTGATCTATATGGTAGGCAATCTGTTCCTATACCTACCTCTCAAGCTAATGGTAAAGCTTCTACAATTTTTCACAATTACAAACAAAGTTCTTTTTCGGATGGAGATTCTATATCAGCTGGTAACTTGTATTCAGCTACAGACACTTGGCCTGGAGACTGTTTAAGAATGATTTTTTATGATGTTATACCATCAAGTATTGCCGATGAAGGCTATCCAGGTTTGTGGAGTGAATCTAATCCAACAGGTTGGTATAGCTATAAAGTTGTTGTTAAACAGAAGGAACAAGAATATTACAATATATATTTTCCAGGAGTATTAGTTGGATCTACCAACCCTAACAACCCAAGTGTAGCAGGTACATTGCCAGGACAAGATAACCCAATATCTTACATGGTGCTACACAGCGACAACATAAATAAAGTTCCAAGAGATTTAAAAACTGTTGGACCAGAACAAGCTTTATTTAGAAGCGGTAATAAACCAGAAAAGCCTAATTTTCAAGAATATGTGTTAGCTCAAATGGGAGGTAACGTACAAAGTGCTGAATCTCTTACAAATATTTTAACAAATTATAATCAGCTAGTTGAAGAGGCAGAAAAAAGAATTAAAGAAAGAGAAGATGAGTTAGCTAGATTCGAAAACGCAAGTGTCGAGCTTTATCCTAGAGTTTATAACTGGACTACTAATTTAAACACGAGACAAGCATATCCATATGTTGTAGGTAAAAATTTAATACCTGAAGATATAGTTACTATAGGAACAGGTAGAGATTTAGACTTAATTAATGGAAGCGGAACAGTTAGTGGTATAGAGATAATAAGTGGAGGTGGCATATATACATCACCAGTTCCTTCACCACAAACTCTTGGAGGCGGATCTGGCACAGGTTTGAACGTTGCGCTAACTGATGTAGGTGGAGTTGTAACATCTGTAAGTATTACAAATGGAGGGTCTGGCTATAAAAATGGAGACATTGTGCAAATGACTTACCCAGCTCAAACAGCACCATTTGAAACTGCCACTTTTAAAGTAACTGTTGCTGAACCTGATCCACAGTTTTACGATAGTAAATCAAATCCACTGCTCGGAAAGATTAGAACTCAAAATACTGAATGGGGAAAAACAGCTGTAGACGGAATGGGACCTACACTGGCAGTGTACGAAACTAAACCTGTTAATTCTAATATAGATTTGTATTGGGAAACTTCTACATCTGGAGATGTATCAAGTTTAAATACTGATATACTAGCTAACACAACAGAAATATGTACTGGTTGGGGTGGTTTAACTGGAGGTACTACTGTTACTAATTACAGCACTGACATTGTTCCTTTAAACGTAACTGGTTCACCTTCTGGTTTTGTAGAAGCACAATCAGTTGGTTATCAAGTGACAGGTACTAATAGTGGTGATTTTGTTGCTGTTAATAATACAGGTGGTGTTAAAACAGCTTTAAACTGTGATATGTCTATTGTTGAAGTTTTAGATGGAAAAGGTAATGATGTTACTAGTAGATTTACTTTAACAGAGCATACAGCCGGACCTCCCTCTCAGTTTAGAATAAACACTAATTATAACTTCTTACATTGGGCAGACAACGATTTAAATAAGTTTACTTTTTACATGAAGATAACTGAAGCAGCTTCCACTATTGTTAGTTATAAAAGTATAGGACCTATAAGCTTGCTTAACAGTCCTCCAACTTTCGTTGGACTTGGAACAACATTTAGTTTGACTACAGCTGGAGGAGTAGTTACAAATGTTTCTGCTACTAATGGAAGTGCTAATACTTCTTTAAACAAAAAAGAATTAACTTTTGATATAGCTTCACAAGCGTTAGGAACAACACCGGTAAGTTATTTTACACTAGGACCACAAACAACAGAAGGTACTGTTCAACTTATGACTACTTCTACTATACCTGCAGGAACTTACTCTGTGTCCTTGAAAGTTACAGATGGTGGAGGATCTTCTATAACATCAAGTGTTATTACTGTTAAAGTAACTTAGTAATAATATTTTAAAATAAGTGATAATTTAATTATGGCGTACGGTATAGATATAAAATATTTTAATTCCTTCTGGTTAAAGAAAGCTACAAAGAACTATGGTGGAAGCACCGATGTAAAGTCATCCACATGGCCTGGGCTTCCATGGAATCCTTTTGATAAAGTACTAGCAAATGCATTTCCTGTTTTTCCATATGGGACTGGGGCCACACCTGGTGAATTTGCTGGAACTACTTCTACTCCAGTAATTCCATTTGCACAGAACTGGTTTGTAGAAGAAAGTAGAATTAGAGGAGGATATAATAACATGTCAGTAGATCTTGGAGCTAGGGCTTACTTAGTAGATCCAGAGAGCAAACAAGTACATAGAAAAAGTTCTTTAATATACTCAGGTATTTTTAATTCTAGAACAGGTATAAACGAGACTAATCAATTTTCAACCGGTGTAGATATAACTAGAAGTTTAGATCCAGCTCAAGGATCAATTCAAAAATTATACACAGAAGATACTAACTTAATAATATTTCAAGAAAACAAAGTTAACAGAGCTTTAATAGATAAAGATACTATATATACTACTGAAAGTGGTACTGCCACTCAATTAATGGGCGCTGTTATAGGGCAAATTGTTCCATATTTAGGTGAATATGGTATAAGTGACAATCCAGAATCTTTTGCTATTTTTGGTTATAGAAAGTATTTTTGTGATAGATACAGAGGTGTTATATTAAGATTATCTAGAGATGGTATAACAGAAATTTCTCAATACGGAATGAGGGATTATTTTAGAGATTATTTAAGAACTGTACCCAATGATTGGACTTTAGGTTTAATATCTTTTCCCGTTACTGGATCTCCTAGTGGAAACTCTATAAGTATATTATCAGACAGTTATCCTAATATACCTATAGGTGCTACACCTTATTTATTAACAAACGGTAATTTAGGACCTGTTGAAGTAGCTACTGGCACTCCTGGTAACTTTCAACAACCTGTTTACTTTGATTCAATAACCGATTTAGGTGGCGGTGTATGGAGATTTACTGTCCCTGGTGAAGGTGTAGATACTAATAGTGGTTTGTTCTGGAATGATCCATCTTTAAACATAACAGAATTGTATTTTGGTTATGAATATAAATCTCATATACCTGGTGCTTGGGATAATCACAGCTACAATTATACACTATCTTTACAGTCAAAACCTAGATGGTTATCAACCGAATCTTCTACTTACAATACATTGTCATTTGATGAGTCTGTTTTAGGTTGGACTAGTTTTTATAGTTACAAACCTATTTTCATGGATAGCCTAAAAAATAGTTTCTATTCATTTATTGATTCAAACGTATATCAGCACTACGATGAAATAACTCAAAATACGAGAGGTGTTTTTTATAGTGTGCGTAACGATTCAAATGTTACTTTAGTATTCAACCCTAACGTATCAATAATGAAGAACTTCCAAACAGTTTCGTATGAAGGAAGTAATGGATGGGAGGTTGATGAATTTAAGTCTGGGTTTGAAGGCACAGATTTTGTTAATTCGTTAAATCAAGAGTATCAAGATACTACAGCAACTGTAAAAAGTTATTCCGAAGGTTTATATACTGAAAATGGAATACCTAACAGAGCAGGTTTTGATAGGAAAGAAAATAGATATGTAGCCAACTTAATTAACTCTAGTGCTGCAAGACCAGGTGAAATTATATTTGGCGCAGCTTCTAGTGGAATTAAAGGTTATTTTGCTACAGTTAAATTATCAACAGATGCCACAACTGATTTAGGTGGAATGAAAGAATTATTTTCAGTTGGATCTAAATTTGTGACATCTTCATATTAAATTAAATGGAATTAAATATACGTAGACTTACAGACAAAGACTTTGATACATTAGCTTCGTGGTGGAAGCAATGGCCAGATTGGGAGGTAATGCCTAAAAGTTATTATCCAGAAGATGGCACTGGAGGATTTATAGTAGAAAAAGGTGATAAACCTATAGTAGCAGGGTTTGTTTATTTAACGAACTCTAAGGGAGCTTTATTAGAATGGATAGTATCAGATCCAGATTACCGTGAAGATGACAGACAGTCAGCGATAGAGCTGCTGATTGATGGATGTGAAAACGTTTGTAAAAGTTTAGGTTATGAATACATGTTTTCAATAGGTAGAACAAAGAAATTAATAAATACGCATGAGAAAATGGGATGGCATGTTGATAAAAATCCGTCCTTTGAAATGATAAAAACTTTAAATAATTAATATGGCAGCATTAACAACTATCGCAGCGGTAGGAGGAATAGCATCGATTGCCGCAAGTACTGCTAACGCAATATCTTCTGGCAAAAAAGCTAAGGAAGCTAAATCAGATATGGAGTTTCAGCAGAAAGCAGTAGCTAACTTAAAAGCGTCTAGAGAGGCTATAAAAAATCCTTATGAAAACGTAAGCAATCAATATGCTAATTTAAGTGTTGCAACTCAAGCTGCAGAGTTTCAAGCTGAAGAAGCAGATATTGCTTTGGCAAATACGTTAGACACTTTAAGAGCAACTGGTGCTGGTGCTGGTGGAGCAACCGCATTAGCTCAAGCTGCTTTACAAAGTAAAAGAAATATATCAGCTAGTATAGAACAACAAGAAGTTAGTAATGCTAGATTAAGAGCTCAAGGGGCTATGACTGTTCAACAGCAAAAAGCTGCAGGTGAACAATGGAGATTCGCTACTCAAGACGCTAGAACTGCTGTAGATATGGATAGAGCTCAAGCATTAACTGATAAAGCTGAAGCTCAACAGAATTACGAACGAAGCCAAATGTGGTCAGCTATAGGTAATATACCAGGACAAGTTATGAATTTAGGATCTTCTTTTGGAGGGTCGTCAAGTTCTGGTGTTACACCTCCAACAGGTGAGGGGATGTGGGGTTATGGAGATGCTCCAACAGGAACTACTGGTGGAATGGATCCTTCTGGCTCTACTTATTCTGTAGCTCCAGGTGCTATATACAATCCCGCTACTGGACAATACGAATAACCTTAACTTATAGACAATGGGAACATATAGACAACCAGGACAGATAATAGATCCCTCTAGCGGAGCAATAAATGAAGCTATAAAAAGCTTTGATGATAAGGTTAACAGTTTATTTAAAGACTTGAATAATCAAAATACTGACAATCAAGTTAAAAATAAAAAGCTACAGGAAGAAGCAGAGATAGACAAACTTAAAGGACACCGTGAATGGCAGAAGGCTGTTAGCAGCGCTAAACCTAAAAAAGGTTTTAGCAAAGAAATGACACGTCAACTAAGAGAATGGGGAGATGAATATTATGATCTATATGGAAGTACTGATAAAGATGATTTAGATAGAATGTCTTTGCTGTTAAACTACCCAGAGGAAATCGCTAAAACACAAGGTGTTATTACAGCTAATATGAATCCTTACATGTCCGCTAATTCAGTAAGCAATAATGGCGCTGGAGCAATAAACTATGATACAAGTTGGAATTTAGGATTAGAAATTATGAATGACATTGCTAAAAACAATGGAGATAATTTTGACTTAAGAGAGGAGAATGGGCAGTTGATATGGTCGTTAAATGGAAGTGATATCAATAATGATGAATTAGTTAAATACTCTGAAACTGGAGAATTACTGTTTGATATTAACGGAGATATTGATAAAGTAATGATGACATATGTTAATGGTGATAGAAAAAGTGGGACTGAAGGTTGGAAAGATATAATAGATTACGACAAAGGGTTAAAAATAGCTCAAAAAACTGGTAATCAAATTGTAACAACTTTAGACTACGATGAACTAAACGAAACGTTAAAACAAACTGCTTATACTTCAGACATGAGTGGCGCTTTAGATGATGCCGCTTTAATGAAGAGTGTTTGGCCTCAACTAGTTAGATGGGCGGAAGCTAATCAGCCAGAATTAATATACGGACCAGACGGAAAACTAGGTGGTGGAGATGATTTAATTACTGTTAACTACACCGGTGGTTCAGCTTTGTGGTTTAGTGGACAAAATAATAGTATACTACAAAAACAACAAGAGGTAGCTAAGTCTATTATGATAGAAAGAATGTTTGATCCTACATTAGCTTCTAAATATGGTATTAAAGAAACTAGAAAAACAGCTAGCAGACCGGCGCCAGGTGGTGGTAGTAAAAATAAACGTCCAGATGAAGCTAAGTTTAGAAATGAATACACAGATAAAGTTTTAAATGATAGCAATGTTATTTTTGATAACAGCGGTGTTATGACCTCTTATGACATTGAAGCTGTTATTGATCTTCTAAACGTTGGTAGACCTGGTGGTAAAAATAGATTTTATTTTACACCACAAGAAGTTTATGATCAAGCTTTAAGTGCAGGAACTTTTGCAGATCAAGCTCAAGCAGATCAATGGTTAACTGACAATTCTAATAACGTGTTTACAAAACTAAAAGATATAAAAGCAATATTAGATCCAAGCACTTGGGATACTCAAAAAGAATTAGTTGAATTAATGTTAGATACACATTATAAATAATTTTATGGCACAAGCATTTAAAAGTTTACAATTTAATAACCCAACTACTGAAGATAAAAAGAAAAGTAGAAAGGAGAGAAAAAGAAAAGTATTAGAAGATACAGTTAAAGGTGTAAAAGCTAAGAGCACTCGTAAAGGTACTACATCATATAATACTATGTGGGACAATTTTACTGTAGGAGAAAAAATACAATTAACTTTAGAGGGAAAAGGTAAATGGAGTATAAACGAGGATGGTAATCCAAACTGGTCTATATTTGGGTCTGGCACACAAGCTTCTGCTAAAGCGCAAGAGAAGTTAACTAAAATAACTGACAGAGAAAAAGCTAAACAAGAAAGACAAGATAAAAGAACAATAGCTAAAGAAGATTCAGAAGCGTATAAAAAAAGACAGCAAAGCTTAAGTAGTTTTAGTGGTGGTGGATGGATGGACTCTTCCGCATTAAGTGATTTTCAAAAAAGCAAATTAGATTTAGTGTTATCAGAAGAATTCCCTGATGCTAAAGTTGATGGTAACACTATAGCTATAGAAGACGAGGTTTACAACATAGAAGGAATAAGTTTAGTAGATGAAAATAGAGAAAAGAAAGTAGACATACTTAGACCAACTCCTTATGCTGATCCACTTGCTACTGGATTAAGACCGGCTTACGTTGAAGAAAAAGGTGGTGGCACTATGAAGCTACCTGATAGATATGACGTTCTGTTAACGAGACAGGATGGTACTGGAGTAGTAGTAAATAAATTAGTACTTCCTTTCGTTGATCCTACTGACGAGGGAGAAGAAATACTAGGCGGACTAACGGGTTTTCCGGATGTTGAAATACTAAATTTTGAAGATCCTGAGTTAATACAAGAAATTAAAGATGAAACTAGATCAGCTTTAGATAAAACTAATAGTAAAAGAATTCAAAATATATTAATAGATAAAGGATTAATAGGAGAGTCGGAAGTTACCATAGAAGGAACCGGAGAAAAGAAATTAGAACCTACTACACAGTATGATATAAGACCAATGGAGAAAATCGAAGATGCTCCAGTAAGTATATTGTATAAAAATGGTGCAGCTACTGACCTTGCTAAAGACATAATCAATGGAGATATAGGAGAAAAGAATGCTAAAGATATATTTCAAGAGATATATGGTGATTACGGAGTTACGGTAGAAGAAGGTGGTGATGTTGGAGATGAATTAATATTTAAAATTGGTTCTGAGGAATTAGAAGTTAATCTAGATGGAGGGATTAAAGAAGCGAAGAGTACAGCTAAAGATGTCCATGACTTTATAAAAGCTAATAGTAGAAAGTCTACATTTGAATCTTATGATAAACCAACTATAGCTAACGTAAAAGAACTACAACAAAGGGCTAACGTTATAGCAAATCAAATAGCCGTAGCAAATAAAGAAGCTAAAGACTTATATTACAAATATAGTACTGAGTTAGTAGAAATAATTGAACTTATAGTTGAAGATCCTATTAATTCAGTTTCTAGGTTATCAGATTTTTTAGAAAACAATCCAAAGCTAGAAGAAGCTACTGATACATTTTTAAACGATGTTGAAGAGTTAACTAAAAAGATTGAAATAAAACAAGCTTACTTAAATGATTTAGTTAAAGTTCAGCAAGAATTAGTTGCTAATTTAATTAAAGCAACAAAACAAGGAATAGATCCTTATACCGGCAAACCTGCTGGCGAAGGTACAATAGCTGGTTTTATAGGTAACACAGCTACAAAAACAGCTGTACAATCAATAGGTGGGGCAGCTACTTCCGCTTTAAGACTTTTAAGTTTATTTGGACCAGCATGGACAGACGAAGGGTCTAAAGCTGTGGAAGACACAATGCGTGAAATAAGAGGTAACATAAAAGCTTTATCTAATGAGCTTGCTACAGACACTGAAGAAGAATATATAAGAAGATTAGTAGATGACAGTATAATTGCTGCAGTTGGAGAGCAAGTTACTAGAATGGGTGCTCAATTTGTTCTATCTGGTTTTAACCCATACCTCATGTTTATAGCCATGACAGGAGAGATGACTTATCAAAACGAAGAAATAATTGGTATTAATCAAAACATTCCTACACCAGTTAAAGGTGCTACAATATTTTCTACAGGATTAATAGGTGGTTTATTAGAAAGAGCTGGTTTTCAAAAAATGTTACCTAAATCAACTACTAAAAGAGCTATTCCATGGATACTATCAAAAATTAAAAATAGAAAAGGTGGGTTTCCAAAAACCCGTCAAGAACTTGCACAAGCAATAGGAGTACAGGTAGAGAAATTAGCTTATGCAGTTCAACAAGGAGGTGAAGCTGCTTTTGTAGAAACAATTACAGAAGTTGCTCAAGAAGGAGTAAATAAAACAGCTGTAGAAATATTAACAGCAGTGTATGAAGAAGAGGGTGATTCGCCTTTATTTGATTCGCAATTTAGGTTGTTAAATAATCCTAAGTTGCTAGATCAAATGATAGAAATTATTAAAATATCTGCTGCTACAGGTGGGTTAATGGGTAGTATAGGTGGTGTTGTAGATTTAAACAGAGAAAATAAACTTAGAAAAATCAACGCAAAAGAGTTTAATAAATTAATGACTTTTGTAAAAGACCCAGCTGCTGTTCAAGCTTTTGAGATACAAATGGTTCACGACTTAATGAAAGGAGCTTCGTTAGCTGATGTACAAGCAAAAGTTAATTCGCTGAAAGAAATACAAGATTTAATAGAACAGATACCTACAAACTTAGATGAAGATACTAAGCAGAAAATATTTTTAAATCTTAAAAAAATAAAAGCTCTTGAAGCTTATATTAGTAAGTATAATGGTACATTAGTAAAAGCTGAAAAACAACAAATAGAAGATCTTAAAAAACAAAATGAAGAGTTAGCTGCTGATCCAGAAAATAGAGGTAAAGATTTAACCTTAGAAGAAAGACAAGAAATAGAAAAAGAAACGTTTAAAGAAGATACTAAAAAAGTATCAAAGTCTATTGATTCCTATATAGCTAAACTTAATAAGCAGTTACAAAAAGTTAAAGGCGCTACTATATTCACTATAGAAACTACAAAGAAAGAAGGTGAAAAAGGTTTTGAAAGATTAAAAGAAAAAATAAAGAAAGAGTATGGCGAAGATGCCGCTGGAAAAATGAACCCAAATGAGCCAGCTCAAATTATTCAATCACCTTCAGGTAAGTTTAAAAGCTTTATAATAATAAATAAACCTGTATTAATTAGACAACCAGTAAATCCATTGGACGTTATTGATCATGAGGTCGGTCATTTCTTGTTTGAGAAAGCGTTGTTGTCTAATCCTGAACTTGCTTCTGAACTAAAAAAGTCGTTAAGAGATCATTTGTTAGCGGAAGGAAAAAATGATTTAGTTAAGAAATTAGATAAAAGAATAGATGAAGACTATGTTGAACAAGATAAAGCAGAGAAAAAATTAGCTGAAGAAGAGGGAAGAGAGTATACTCCAATGACTCAGAGTGATTTTGATGAAGAATGGGTTATGAATTTTATTCAAATGGACTCTATACCTGATCCTTCTTTCTGGCAAAAATTGTTAAAATTGTTTAACGATTTAATGGCGACTTTTGGTGTAGCAGAAGATGGAGCTCCGTTATTAGAAAGTACTGATGGAGAGTCTATATATAATTTTCTAAAAGGAATAAGAGAGTTTGGAGTAAGAGGTGAAGTAAAAATAGATTCTAGTAAAAAGACTGAAGATGTTGATAAAGATGTTAGCGCAACAAGTAAATCTTCAAAGAAGTTATCTCCTGAACAAAGTAAAACTGTAGAAGAAAGTATATTAGAGTTAAAACAAGAGATAAAAGAAAATGAAGAAATAGCTGCAAAGTTTGGTAAAGAACCTGTACCTACAGCTAAACAAAGAAGGTTAGAAGAATCAATACTTAAAGATCAGCTTAAACCTACTATAGATAGTTTTGTTGAGTCTCAAACTAAAAGGTTATTTGATCCTATAGCACCAGATGCTAGGAACAATGTAACTAGACAAGCGTTTAGAGAGTCTATGGTTTCAGATATTGAAACTATGATTATTAAAGAGTTTGAACAGAAACAAGATATAGAAAAGTTTATTACTAGTAGAGGTTATTTAAGAGCTAATAGTCTAGCTAAAAGACTAGGTATTAAAAGCGTAGAGCAAGGTATTGATAAAGACATCGACCAAGCAAAAGGTGTTGCTGCAGAAACTGAAACAATTACTGTTGATGAGAAAAAACCTACTAAACAGATTAAGCTTAAGGAAAGATTAGGTAACGATGCTATTGAGATAACCGAAGAAGTTAAAGAACGTGGTAAAGACATTGATCTTGAAACTGTAGACTTTAAATCATTAAAAGATCTTACACCTGAAATGACTCAGGAAATGTTTGGTATATCTCCTAAACCTGGCAACTTAAGTAAAGCAGATGTAAGAAATGCTCAGCAGTTTATATCAAAGCATGCTGACGTGCTAATCGCAATGCTACCTGAAGGATCTACTCCATCTGGCACATCTACCGGTGTTCAAAAAGTTTTGTTAGATGCTTTTTATACTAAAGGAGATAGAGCAGTAATGGCAAAAACCGGTAGTAAAGCTGGATTACAAGAGCAAACAAAAAGAAATGACATAACTAAAGAAGAGTTTTTAGAGTTGTTTGGTATTACCCCTGCGGGTCAGCCAAATATATCTGATAGAAATACTAGTTCTAAAATAAAAGCACTTGTAGCTCAAACAGGCAGAATGCTTACTAATCAAGCTTTAAGAGAACAAGCTGAAGACACTGGTAAAACAGTACCATCAAAAGTATTTGAAGGTAAAGCTAAAACTATGTTTGCTAAAGCAGCAGAAAAAGAAGCTGAAAAATTAATAAACAATAAAAACGTTTTAGAAACTAGTGACGAAGTATTAATAGGAGAAGAACTAATTAAAGAAATAGGAACGTGGAGAGGTTTAGTTGACGCTTATAAAGGTGTAGAAGCTTTAGATTTACGAGACGAAAATGATCTTGAAGAATATAAAAACTGGGTATTAACAGAATTTGCAAAAAGATTACCAAAAGAGTTTTTTAAAGCTGGTTTTTTTAGTGGAGGAAGGCGAACATTAGAAAGCGGTGCTTTAGCTTGGTTTGGTAAAGAAGATTTTAATAAAAGTATTAAAACGGTTGAGCAGTTTGGAGAGTTTGATCAAGACATTATTAATGCTGCAACAAGAGTTAATGATGGAAAAATAATTGTAAAAGATTCTAACGGTAAAAACAAAAAAGTTAAGTTTGGAGAAAAAGAATTTACTAAGTTTGCTGATAGTAAATTAAGAGGTTTAAAGAAAGTATTCGAGATTTTTCAAGATATGATAGTTGACGATCCTCAAAACATTAAATACATTGGTCAATTTTTAAGTAGTACTAGTGCTAACATGTCTCAATTTATTCGTGTTGCAGCTCCTTGGAGATTTATGCAACAAAATTTAGAGGGTAAAAAGACTATAGAAGAACACACGTTACCTGTAAGTTTTACAGCTAAATATTTATTTGAAAGAGCTATCGAGGAAAATGTAGATGACTATTGGTATGGTATAGAACAGAACTTCTTTCAAGGTTTAATAACTAAAGCTAATGATGATAAGTTGAAAGACCTGCCAGGTCAACCTAAAAGAAAATTAAGAGACTTTCCTCCTAAAGAACAGGCTTACGATATACTTATAGGTAACGATTCTATTTGGTTAAGATACTTTAATGACTTTGTAAATAACAATAAAAATGGCTTTAATGCAAATGAAATAGTTTTAGAAAACGGAAAAACAATAGCTCAAGAATTTAAAGTTGAAGTCGATAAAAAGTTCCAACAAGATCCTAACGTTATTCAATTTCAAAACGGTTTAATAGAAAAAGTGCTGTTAGGTGAAGATATAAAATCTCAACAAGAGATGGATATTTTTACAGAAAAACTAGCTAAAGAAAAGAAAAAAGCTAATAGCAAAAACAGTTTAAAACTTAAAGATAGTAAAGTAGTTAAAGTAAATGAAAACGCACCAACATCTGAAAATATAAGAGAAGCAGAAGTACTAGACAAAGCTTTAAATATAGCTCGTGATCCTAATGCTCCAGTTAAAAAGATTAGGGTATTTGACTTTGATGATACGTTAGCTAGAACAAAAAGTAATGTATTGTATACTATGCCTGATGGAACTACTGGTAAATTAACTGCTGAAGAGTTTGCTAAGAAAGGTAGTGAGATGTTAGAGCAAGGAGCGGTATGGGATTTCTCAGAGTTCAACAAGGTAATGGAAGGTAAAGAAGGTCCATTATTAGGAGTTGCTAGATTAATTCAACAAGCAAGAGGAACTAAAGATGTATTTGTACTTACAGCTAGATCTCAAGAAGCTGCACCAGCTATTAAAGAATTCTTAGATAGTGTAGGGTTAAATATACCTATTGAAAACATAACAGGTTTAGGTGATAGTTCTCCACTTGCTAAATCAAACTGGGTTGTAGATAAAGCAGCTGATGGTTATAATGATTTCTACTTTGCTGATGATCACATGGGTAACGTAGATGCTGTACAGAAAGCATTAGCAGTAATGGAAGCTAAAGCTAAAGTGCAACAAGCAAAAATCAAATTCAGTCTCAATACTAAGCGAGATTTAAAATGGAAAACTATAGGCGGTTCTTTTAACATTGTAGAAGCTGATTTCGAAGTTGATGGAAAAGATTATCAAATTGAAATAAAGAGAAAAGGCGTTGGACATATTTTTAGTAAATTAGAGGATCACTTTAGTACTTTAGAATTAGCGTTGAACCCTACTAAAGAAATTGCAGATGATAATTTAAGAGAAAAAGAATTAAGCGGTGGTAAACCTAAAATATTAGATGCGTCTTTTTATAGGATTACAGATAATTTCTACACAGGTATTGAAAAAGACGTTGACTTAACAGGTGAAGGTAATGCGGCTGAAGTGATATCAATAGTTGTCAACGGCTTGGTGGATAAATATAAGAAAACCAAAGGTGCGCAAGGTGTTACTTTCACAGCCTACGAACCAAGCAGAACGAGATTATATAGAACACTAGCTAACATGTTTGGTGAAAAGTTAGGTTTAAAAGTTTTAGAAACAGAATTTGATGGTTCTGAGACAAGCACTGAATTTTTGTTATTAGATAAAACACTATTTGAAGAAGTTAAAAGAACACCTGTAACAAAGCTCAGCAAACAATCTAAATCAAAAACACCTGCGATTAAGTTTAGTTTAAATACTAAACGAGATTTAAAATGGAAACTTATAGAAAAACCAGCTCGTGAAGGTGGAAATGTTCAAGAAGCGCTTTTTAAAGTCAAAGGTAAAGATTATTTAGTTGATGCAAATGTTGAAAATATTGAAGATCTTTTTTACAAGTTGGAAGACATGGTGGGTATGGAAATGACAGAATCTGAAGTGGAAGCTGTAAGTAATAAATTAAAAGAAGATAATGATGTTAAACCTAAAATAATTGAAACTTCTTTTTATAGGACTAGAAATCGGCCTTCAGGAAGAGATGGAAAAGATATTGATTTAACTGGTGAAGGTGACGCTGCTGAGGTACTATCGATAGTTGTTAATGGTTTAGTCGAAAAGTATAAAAATACTGAAGGTGCACAAGGTATTGCTTTTACATCGTTTGAACCAAGCAGGACAAGATTATATAGAACAATAGCGAACTTATTTGCTAGAAAATTAAATTTAAAAGTTTTAGAAAAAGAAGGCGACGGTAATTACATTCCAACTGGGTTTATATTGCTAGATAAAAACTTAATTGAAACATTTGAAGAAACGCCTGCGATCAAGTTTAGTAAACAGTCTAAGCCAGTTCAAACAGTATTAGACGTTGTTGATGTTAAATCTGACGTTCAAAAAGCTAAGACTAAGTTTAGTAAAACTGTGGATCAAGTAATGAACACCATTATCTTCCAAAAAACTGGTATTCAACAATATAAAGAATTTGCGGAAGTATCGGCACAAGCTAAAGGTAGAGGAGTAAAGTCGTTTGATTTAATACCTCCATCAGCTCAAGACTTTGGAGGGCTATTATATAAGTTACTATCTAAAGGTGAATTAGGTGACAAGCAATGGAAGTGGATGCAAGAGCATTTGATTAGACCTTACGGCAGAGCAATGAACGACTTATCTGTGGCTCAGAATCAATTAATGGCTGACTTTAAAGCTTTGAAACAAAGTTTGAGCGGTGTACCTAAAAACTTAAAGAAAAAAGCTTTTGGTGGATTCACAAATGAAGACGTTGTTCGGATTACTACTTGGGATAGGCAAGGTATAAAAGTTGATGGTATATCCAAAAGAGATTTAGACGCTGCAAGAGATTACGTAGCAAACAAACCAGATCTCAATAACTTTATTGACCAATTGATTGCTATAACTAAAGGTGATGGTTATTATTATCCAGGTAAAAACTGGTTAGCAGGTACTATTACTACAGATTTTAGAGAAGGTTTAAGAAAAGTTGCTAGAAAAAACTTACTTGAACAATGGCAAGAGAACGTTGATTTAGCTTTCAATGAAAGCAATATGAATAAAATCGAGGCTGAGTTTGGTCCTAAGTATAGAGAAGCGTTAGAAGACTCTTTACGTAGAATGAGTACTGGTCAAAACAGGGCTAAAGGTATGAGCCGTATTGAACAAAGATTTGCTGATTATATAAACAACTCTGTTGGTGCTGTAATGTTCTTAAATGCAAGATCTGCGGTGTTACAGACCATATCTGCTGTTAACTTTATAAATTGGAATGACAACAACCCTATGAAAGCTGCTCAAGCTTTTGCTAATCAACCTCAGTATTGGAAAGATTTCATGAAGTTAATGAATTCAGATTTCTTAGTTGATAGAAGAAACGGTTTAAAGATTAATGTTAGTGAATCGGAAATAGCTGAAGCTGCTAAAACAAGTAAAAATAAAGTTAAAGGAGTAATAGCGTATCTGTTGAATAAAGGTTTTGTATTTACTCAAATTGCTGATAGTTTTGCTATAGCTAGTGGAGGTGCTACTCTATATAGAAATAGAATTAAAACTTACAAGAAACAAGGTTTGTCGGAAAATGAAGCTATAGAGAAAGCATTCCTTGATTTTAGAGAATTAGCAGAAGAGTCTCAACAGTCTGCTCGTGCAGATAAGATATCACAGCAGCAAGCTTCAACACTTGGTAGACTCGTGCTTGCATTCGCTAACACACCATCTCAATATGCTAGGATAATGGATAAAGCTGGTAAAGATTTAATAGCTGGTAGAGGCGATTGGAAATCTAATATGAGTAAAATCGCTTATTACGGTTTTGTTCAAAACTTGTTATTTACTACTTTGCAATCAGCATTGTTTGCTTATGGTATGGACGATGACGAAGAAGAAGATGCTAAAGTGTTTCCTGAAAGTAAAATGCTAGACGCAGCTAATAGCATGGCTGATAACTTATTAAGAGGTATAGGAGTAGGAGGAGTTATATTAGCCCAATCTAAAAATACAATTATAGGTTTAATAAAAAGATCTGAAAAAGATCCTTACTTTAACCCAGATGCTAGTGGGTTTCCTAAACCAGAATATACTGACGCTGTAGATAAACTTTTAGCTATAAGTCCTCCTGTATCTATAAAACTTAGAAAAATAAAAGGTGGTATTACTGATTGGTATTATAATAGATGGAGACCTGAAGCTAGTGAACCATTTAATATAAACAATCCTAACTATAGAGCAGGTTCTAAAGTCATAGCTGGTGTTAGTAACGTTCCACTTGACAGGTTGTTTCAAAAATTAGAAAATATTCAAGGAGCTTTAGATGCTACAAACCCAACTTGGAAAAGAATTTTTATGGCTTTAGGTTGGCCTAAATGGCAGCTTGAAAATGAAAAAGAAAAAGAAGAGAGAAAAGCAAAAGATAAAGCAGAAAGAGCTAGTATTAAGAAAACACAAAGCGGACCTAAGTTTAAGTCAGCTAATTTTAAAAAAGCTAAATTCAAAACACCGTGACAAAAATAAACGAAAACACAGAGTTAAAGTTAGATCTTAAAACTATTATAAGCATTATAATTATAACAGCTTCTTTCGTTGGCATGTATTTTACCTTGCAATCAGACATTGAAGTAGCTAAGACTTTACCACCTAGTCAGATAAATAGAATAGAGTATGATCTTAAACATGAAGCTTACGAAAAAAGACTTGATCAATTAGAAGAGACTGTGGAAATAATATTTAAACTAGGTATAGAATTAGATAAAGAACTTCACATAATAGATGATGGTTATAATAGTAACATGGAATCTAAAATAAAAGAAGTTGAAGCTAAAATAAAAGCTACTAATAAGAAAAGAAAAAGAAGATGAAATACTTAAGTATAATACTGTCGTTGTTAATAAGTGTTGCTTATGGCCAGTGTGATAATGGTACAAACTATTACCCATCTTTTATATACACGCCATTAGAAGATACTTGGGATTATGCTTCCACTTGTAACTGGGCTGGAGAAGTTATACAGCTTAATGTAAAAGCGGGAGATACATATGAATTTTCTACATGTGATCAGTATGGTTTTGAGCAAGCCGGTTATGACACACAAATAACTTTATTAGATGGACTAGGTAATTTATTAGATTTCAATGATGATTACGGTGGATGTGCAGGATATACATCTTATCTTAGATGGGCTGCTCCTTACAGTGGTACAGTGTATTTACATTTAAACGAATACTATTGTTTAACTAATTTTACATGTACTACAGTTATGATATACCGTACACCTTCATTTGCTTTACCTATAGAATTAATTTCTTTTGATGGTGAAGTATTAGGAGGAGATATACATCCTTTAGTGATGATTGATTGGGTTGTTGCTTCTCAAGTTAACAATGATTATTATGAAGTACAAAGAAGTGTAGATGTTGAAACTTGGCATACAATAAGCACTGTGACAGGAGCCGGGAATAGTAACACCCAAATGTCATACTCTACTTTAGATGATAATCCACTGCATGGAGTTTCTTATTATCGTCTTAGACAAACAGATTACGATGGACAAACCGAATCATTTAATCCTATATCAATCATAATCAGTTCAGAAGAAAAGATAATTGATAAAGTGATAAATTTTATGGGGCAAGAGGTTAATGATAACTATAAAGGAATGGTGTTAGAAATATACCGTGACGGAACTTATGTAAAGAAAAAATACGAATAATGGCAACTAAGAGAAAGAAAAAGAAAATGAAGAACCCATGCTGGAAAGGTTATGAAGCTATAGGTATGAAGAAAAAAGGTGGTAGAAAGGTTCCTAACTGTGTACCCATTAAAAAGAAGAAATAATGAATGATGCTAGCTACGAAAAGTCTAATCGTAAGATGCGATCAGAACATAAAAGAGAAACAGGTAAAACGCTAGGTAAAAGACTTACGTCAGGTAAGAATAAACGTAGAGTTTCATTTGCTTGTAGATTTGCGGGTATGAAAGGACCTATGAAGAAACCTAATGGTGAACCAACTAGAAAAGCTAGAGCTTTGAAAAAGTGGGGTTTTGGAAGTGTAGGTGCTGCTAGTAAGTTTTGTAACAGCAATAAAGAAAAATAAAAGGAACAATAAGAAATGGGCACCATACCTAAAGTTCCTGTAACCAAAAAAGGGGATCTCAATACGAGGTCCCCTTTTTTTATTTGTGTATATAACTTTAGCTACTTAGGCTTAGTGTGCCCATAACCTTTGTTCTTTAATTCTAAATGTTTTTTATAAGTTTTAGCCATTGTAGAGCTTTTACCTTTATACATCATATGTGATTTAAATTTTTTAGTTGCCATTGTTTTTATTTTAAGTTATTTCACAAGCTCCACCAGCACAAGCTAACTCGCCTGATAGATCTGTTTCATCTGTTGTTTCTACTATCTTACTAAGATCAACTTGGTTTAATGACTCCATCATTATTTCATATTGAGATTTTTTAATGTCCTCAAATGGAGCTTGAGTGTAAGTACCACCGTCATAAGGTAATACAGATAAGCCGTTGTAATGTTCTCTGTTATCCCACATCCATTCACCGGCTGGTTCCCACTCTTCAGGTTTCAAACTTATTGTTGCTGAAACATTATGAGTGTTAGATCCTTTTCTATGACCTGGTTTAACCCATTCAGTAGCTATCTTCTTAACTCTTTCTAATAAATCAAAAGATGATTCAGTTCTAAGTATAGCACCTTCAGGAGATTTTTGAGGAATAGATATTACAGCAGTATCGTGTGGCCTGAAATATTCATCTTCTATTAGTTCTGGGTGGTACGTACTTAGATAATTATATATAGCTTCGTTCTTACCAACCCTGATCCTACGGACATAATAATTGTTATGCCATGCGTGAATACCAGATGATGTTCCTAACGCCAGAGATGTCGTCCCAGCAGGCTTCACAGTTGTACATCGTGCAGCTTTATTAATTCCAATCAACTTCGCGACCCTTGTGTTTTCCCTTTTTACAACTTGAGCGGCTTTCTCCATGTCGTATCCTAACACCGTTCCACTCCCGATCCCCGTCATGCTCACCCCAATCAGTGCGTCTTTTTCGGTTGTCTCTTGCCATATCTCTCTTAAATAGTGAAAGTCAGTATAGCCTGCTTGTAACGTTCCAATGAACGCAGCTGCTTTGACTCTATTGTTTAAATCTTCTTGTGACTCAAGGTCTGAAACATTGACTTCACATAAGTTACAAAATTGATAAGGTCTTAATGCTATTTCACAGCACGGGTTTGTCCCCCAATCCTTATCGTTATTAAAGTAAATGCCAGGTTCACCAGCACCACTTTTTTCTACACGTTCCCAGAGTTTCATAAAAAATTCTTTAGTAATTTTATGTCTCATTAAACATGCAGAGTTATTAGCTCTACCTCTTTGTGGGTTTGTTTCCCACCAATCTCCAGATTTACAAGATATCATTTCATGATCGTCTGCTGAAAATAAAGATATTAACGCTGCTCTTCTGATACCACCTGCTAATACAGCATCTGCTATATGGCAAACGATATCATGAACTTCTACAGTTGTTAATTGATCTCCATCTTCTTTTGATTGTAGTATTCCTTTAAGCTTTACTAAACATTCTTTCAAAGGTTGTGGGCCAGGAGCTTTACCTCCTGACGTCACTAGTTGAGCTCCTTTCGGTCTTATATCTGAGTAATCAAAACTAATTCTTGACGATCTTTGACCACCCATATAAGACTTCATTAATACTTTAATAGCATCAGCCCATCCTTCAATTGAATCACCAATAAGGAATCTTCTCCTGCGTTTTTCATACGGTTTGTTTATAGGAGGTAATTTACCTACATGATGGTTCTGAACAGAGTAGCCTACACCAGTTCCTCCCAGAAGTAAGAACATTACTTCATGGAAAGAATCAATGTGGTCAATAGGTAAGTAAGCACAATTATATACTCTGTTAGGAGATATTTCTATAGGCTTACCACCAAATTGTAAACTACGCATACTAGGTAAAACCTTTTTCTCATATACTAACTTGTAAACCTCATTTATTTGAGCCGCTAACTGCGGGTATGTTTTAATATGCATTGCTTTGTTTCTATCCACTAATTCCTCCCAGGTTTCCCTACGATTCTTTTCAGGTAGATACTTAGCATATTTCATATGTACTGTTATATTAGATAAGATCTCACTTGCTAGTTCCATTCTGTTCTGCTTTCTTTTTTTCTTCTACTTCTTCTTCCATTTTAACTTTTAGTTTTTCAATGGCGTCTTCGTATCCGGGCATTAGCTTTAATGTTTCTAATGTTCCGACACCAAGTTCTCTAAGATGAGACGTTTCGTTAAATACATGTTGTAATAAACGTGTTAACGACTCAATTTTATTTTTCATTTCCAGTAATGTCTGTTCTTTCATGGTATATGTTTATACACAAATCAACTAAGGGTAAGTAAAACACATGGGAGGTTTTTCCGCCAATCTGGCCTCCATAGGTTCTCATTCCGATTAATAAACCTGGATACAGACCTACACTCAAATCCCAATTTCTCATTTATATTGTTTTTCAAATTCTATTAATTCTCTATATTTCAAATATCCTTTCTGTTCGATACTCCATTTAATAAACTTATCAACTTGTCTATTTTTATATTGTATCCTAGCTACTGCTTTTTTCTGGATAGGATTAGTTCTATAGTTGCGTCGCACTCTGTTCGATTTTGTGGTTTATAAATTGTATATCCAGGCAAATACATTTGGACATATCTTTTAAATAGTTTCCATCTAATAGGAAACGATTCATTAGGTCGACCTTTACATTCAATAATAAAGTCTTTACCTACAAAGTCAGGAGTGTATTTAATATTCTTTATATTTTTATCACCTCTGTTTTTAAAATCTCCTTTGCTATTTGCACATCTCTCGTATACATCGTTTTGAAATTTAAAACCATGTATTAGTTCGAAGGTCTCTCCTTCGTATTTAGCTTCTATACTAGCTTGTTTAAGTACTGTATACATATAAGCTTCTAAACCAGAAGCGAAAGAAAGACCATCAACGACGGTCTTCTTTGCTCTAACTGGTCCTTTCTTCTTTTTTTTACCCTGCCACATCTGTTACGTAATAAGGTAAACCTGGATTGAAACTACCTGAGCTAGCTTCTTGTAACTCTTCTTTAGCAGCTTGAATATATAATATTGCATCCATTAACTCTTCTTGAACATCATTGAGGTAACCTGCCAAATCTTTATGTCCACCTGTTCTTTCGTCATGTAATGTCTTACCATACTTTTCAAAGCCAACATCTGATCTTGATACAAACTTATCTACTACTCTTTCAACCACTGGGTCTCTAAATTTAATTGTCTTCTCTTTCATCTTTATCATCTTTAATCCACATAAATATCGCAAACAATCCTAGTAAAAACATTGCTCCGAACATTAAATACATTTGAGTAAACGCTGCTATCGGCTCACCCATTTTTTACAAATGTTCCGTTAACCATTTTGCCTTTACGGTTTTTGATCTCACCATAAGCAACATCAATACAAGTTTCAATTGATGTTCCACCTAACATAGCCATATTAGTTAACACTACGACCATATCGCCTATAGCATCCATAAACTCTATGTCGTCCTCTTTAAGTATAGCTCTACCTAATTCGCCAGCTTCTTCCATAAGCTTACAGAACTGAGTTTTAGTATCACCTTTGTCATACAATCCTCTTTCATCTGCCCAATCCCTGATCTTTTGAAATCTATCTGTTTCTTTAACTTCTAGATCTTGATAAGTTTCACGTGTATTAACAGCTCGTGAATGTGATATTAATTCTGCCTGCATTGCTTCTATATGTTCTAACGCTTTAACAGCAGCTTCCTTAGCATTGACCTTGGCTTGTTTAAGGTTGTTGTTAACGAACTTCTCAAAGAAAGCTTTGTTATAAATATAGCTACGCTTTGTATCATACATCGATGCTTTAGCGTTGTTAACGATCCAATCGACCGTGTCTCTGTCTAACTCGAACTTACCAAAAACAGTTTCCCATGTTTCACCCATGTTGTCCATTAAATTACCTTTAAGTTTGTTTAAAGGATATGGAAATGTTGATGTCATTTCTGTTGCGTTTATTTTCATCTTTTTACCTAAATTTTTATATTCTACTCTGTCAATCTTATAGCCATAAGACTGTTGAAGTTCTATCTCACGTTTTGATATATAATCTATATCGTCACTATGATCAAGAACTTCATATTCGTCTGGAAAATATCCCTGTTGTTTTGTTACCCTATTATTAAGATCACGTGTGACCCCAATCTTTTTACCCGGGATGTGGTATAAATAATACATTATTTTATCCATAGTAATTTGCCTTTCTTTGTAATAAGCCATTCTTGTTTAAATCTCTCTCGTACAAATGTAAATTGTGTGCAAAGTGGAAATATGAACCCAGTTCATATCCTGTCCTCTCTGCAACAACCTTCATCAGTTCTGAAAAACAATATTGATCGTTACAGAAACCGAACCAGAGATCATTAGATCGCATCGTCACACACATCTGCAGTCTATTATTTACAACTGTAAACTGAACCGCGTATGTACATGGAGTATCTTTACGATACTTATTTATTTCTTTACCATCGTATATTGATATTGCAGCTTTTCTAGTATTAGGGTTGTCTTTTAATTGTTGTACAACTTTATCTAGTTGATGAGCTCTTTCCCATTGATAACCATAATTAGAGTTAACTAATTTTTTAGGTCCTAAAGCCATACGTTCCCATATTGCAGGTACTTTACCATACAGCTCTCCTAGTTTATCAACAGAATCATCACCTGATAAGTACCATTCCCATTCTGCTTCTGCATATTTTAAATTCCAATCCCTGTACCAAGTATCTATGTGATTGTCTGTTGGGTTGTTTATATAAAACCCTACATTGAACATAGCTTTAGTACCATCAAAACCAACTCCGTGTTGATCTATAAGATTGTAATAGTATTCAAATGCTTTTTCTGCGTTTTTAAAATTCTCCATTTAATTATATTTATCGTAGTAAAACTTGTAAAGCTCAAAAACTTTATCGTATAGCTCGTCTGGTCCGTAGCTTTTAGGACTCATTTGCTTTTTACCGTCTACTGTTATTTGTATATCCCAGTCTCTATTTCTACTACCTGATGTACATGCTAAACAACCTATTGTTATTCCGTGGTTTATACACCAACTATAAGCTTCTAAGTTTTCTGGGTTACCCCAATCAGGGGGTTTTGGTTCTATTGTTTTTGCTGGCATCTTCTTTTGGTTTTAATTCTTCTTTACTAACTAAAACATTATTTATTATTTCTTCATATTTTAGTGGTGGTATTGGCATCCAGTGCGTAATTGATTGACCGAAAAATGAATCGGCACCAAATGTATCCCACGCCCATGGTACCATATTGTTCCCGTGTTCATCTCCTTGTTTATAGGTATCACTTCTTAATCCACTAATCTTGTAAAATCCGTGGTCTTCTGCTGGACTATCTTGATAATCCTTGGAAGTGCCTTTCATTTCCTGCCGTTCTTTTTCACTAATTCCACGTACAAGTTTTACAACTACGGTATTTACATTTTCTTGGTCATCGCTATCGTGCCAAGTGCCTCTATTGTGTTTTGCTAATACATATTTACCTTCTTCAGGTAATTTATCTTTTACGTTAATCCAACTCATCTTCTTTAACTTTAATTTCCATTTAGGTAGTTTCATCTTCTTTTGGTTTTAATCCCATGGCATTCTCTCTTCTAACTCAGGTTTAACTTCTGGTATGAAACAACCTGATTTATGTTCCCATGTAAAGAAAGCTTCTCCTTGGTTTTCACCTAGGTTTTGAAACTTAACTTTAAGAACTTTAACTTTAGTTGTTTTTTGTTCATAGTCTCTATGTACTAATAAACCGTGGTAACTAGCGTCATACCATTCACCACCACCTTTAATGTTGTACATTGTTGGTTCTTCAATCTTACCATCATTGTTCTTATACATCTTAGTAGGGTGAGCTACAATAAATACTAGTACATCATACTTTTTAGCAAATATTTCTATCTTAGTTAAGTACTCCATAGTATAACGATTAACATCTTCAGTTTGGCAATCAACATCTCTTACTTTATTATAAGGATCTATTACTAAACATTTGATACCTTTACGTTTTACTAGCTCAGCACCTTTACGCAGTACAGACTCTAACGTGTATCTTTCCATATCTATAAAGAAGAAGTTGTCATTAATATGATCTGCCACTTCATTCCATTTAGCTTTACCTATATCGCACTTAGTAGGCATGTCACCCCATACTTTACGCATTAGCTTGTGAGCATGTAAATAAGTAGGATGGTTTTCAGGAGACGCAAAAGCAGTTTTCCAACCATAGTTTTGGTTATAGCCTACAACCATTTGATCCACCCAATCAGACTTACCTGATGAAGGAATACCGGTTACAGTTATAAACTGACCTGTATATGTACTAAATACATCATCAAAGTTTTCTAAACCTATTTGAAACCCAGGTTTAAACCCGTTTTCAACAAAATCAGTTATATCATCTTCAATGTCTCTAAACGTAGTTACGTTTTCTAGAGGTACAGGTTTTGCTTTAGTTATCCTTTCTTTTAACGCTTCTTTACCCTCTTTTAATAGGTATTCATTCGCGTCTTTGCAATCTTTAAAGTCTACTAAGAAACAAACCTCAGCGCCTAGTCTTCGTATTAACTCAGCTTGTAAAGCTTGACCAGGAGCATCAGAATCAACCGCTAGTATTATCTTATCTTTATCGTCAAAATAATCTATACAGTTATCTAAGTAGTCTAAGTTATTAGTATTTAAGGTTGCGCCATTCGGAACTGAGATAGCGTTAGATATACCTGCCTCGTATAAGGCTAGAACATCCATTTCACCTTCGGTTATTACACACCAATCGTGACCAACAGTGTTGTCTATATTATAAAATACTTTTTCAGCGCCTTTATATAATTTAAAATTCTTACGCCCATCTCTATATTTTATATTTACAAGATTTCCACCTACAAAATAATTAAAGTGAATTGTATTTTCTGTTTTACCAGTTTGTGGCATAAACTCTTCACCTTCACCTACATGTAAATCTATTAAAGTTTGTTTTGATATACCTCTAGTTTTAAACCATTTTTCTGCTTTTGTACTATTAATAGCATTATTAGGATGTGGAGGTGTAACATAAACTTTTTCAGCTTTACCTTTACGTTTGTAAGTGTGTAGTTGAAATGTTGAATCACAATTATGACAAGTACCTAATCCACGCTCCCAATCATAAGAAGCACATTTAGCTTTCTTATTTTCAGGTTTCCTAGAAGACGAACACAGGGGACAAGTCCCCTGCGATTTACCTGCTTCTAAGCCGTGCTGATTAAAGTTGTCAATTGTAAAACCATTGATTTCTTTATCTTCGACTTGCATATTTAATTGTATTAAAATGGTAGATCATCTTCTGCTTCTACCTTAGCAGTTGGTTTTTGAGGTTGGTCTCCAAAATTCGGCTCTGGAAAATCTCCATTAGTCCAAACTACTTTGACGTTGCCTAAATAGGTCTTTTCAACTTTAGCTTCTCTTTCCTCTTTGGATTGATCAACTATCACTGGACCTTGATTACCAAACTGGTCTGCTTCATCGTTAATAGTTATTGTAATTGGAAGATACCTACCCTTTTTTCCTTTGTATATTTTCTCTTTTGGTATCGCGTCTAAATTAATATTCGCTTTCACTATTCCTGCCATAATTATAAGGTTTCGTTAATAAAATATTGTTGAGGTTCAAAGTCCTCAGACTCGTGAAACAATTCATACATTTCACAAGCTTTTTCTAATTTGTCCTTGCCTGACTTGTAAAAGTCTGGTGAACAGTCGAACAAGCCAATCTTGCCCGTATTTTTATCTATAGCTATAAAAACCATTTCATAACCAAACAGTTCTCTGTAGATGTATGCTTGAGAATCATAATTGTATTTCTTAGCATTCCATCTAAATTTATCTAAATCACTTGTGGTTTTTAAGTCTATGATAAGTTGTTCCTCGTGGTTTAATATGTCAGCTTTACCTTTCCACATTTGACCATTGATCTCTGCAATAGCAGGTTCTTCGTAGTCTACATCTGCAACTGTTGGTGATATTAAGTCTCTACAAACATTGTTGTTCATCATCTTATCTACTAGAGCTTCGATCATATCAACTTCATGCTGTAATAAACATAACTCACCGCCTGACATTTCTTTGTACACTTTAGTATTTCTACTACTTGATTCTATTATCTTGAAACTTTTTATTTTGTCAGGTTCTAGAATCGCTGTATGGAAATAACCACCTACTAAGAAGTTTGGATTGCTTTTAGTAGGTTTATGTAAGTCCAGAGGATTTTTAAGTAACGTTTTGATATTAGAATTGCTTAGATATTGTTGTCCAAACTCGCCATAGTAATGTTCGTCTATTCGTAACTTATCTATTATTTCTTGTTTTTTCATAACGTTGCTTGCATTAATTCTTCTTGCTTGGCTGATACAATATACTTATTTTTTATTGTATCAATACTACCGCCTTTAGCTATATACTCTTTAGCCTTTGCTAATGATTCATTTGTAAGCTTTTGTTTGGTTGTACCATTTTTGCCATGAGTGTTTGTCGCATCACTATCTTGCGTATCATCTATAAGGAATAAATTCCCTAAAGCATATTTCTTTCCATAAGAAGACGCAGCACCATATTTTTGTGGCATTTGCATTCCTTTCTGCTCAAGATCCACACCTACAATAGCTGTAGCTGATATAGCATCAGTACCATCAAATATTGTAGCAGTGCATTGTAGCACAGGCGCAGCATCTGTTGGTAACAGTTCTTCGTTTATTCGAACTGTAACTCCTAACTCCTTTAAAAATGGTTTTGTAGCTTCTAGGATGTCTTCAGCAGATCGGAAATAATACTTACCGAATGAATTAAATCTACTCTTTTTCGATTTGAATTCAGTTTGGATTTTACTCAGTTTTTCATTGATCGTCATATATATATAATTACATATTTAATTTAACATTTACAGTTCTAACTTACAGATAATCAAGCACTTGCGAGTGATCTACGTTGTTAATTAATTTCTCTACAGCTTGTTTTTTAAGCTCTGAAACCCTAACATAAGCAGACACACCTTTAATGTTTAACTTCCGTGCAATTTCCTTAGCAGACTTTTTATCACAGTCTAAACCGTAACTTAGTCTCAACACTTGATACTCCATATCGTTTAAATGTTTCTTAAGTAAACTTTTAAGATAAGCATTTAATATATTAGTATTGTAAGGTTCTGATTTATCAGGTATGTTATTTACCCATGATCCATCCTTATCTGTGTCGTGTCGCTTAACTGCGTCAATGCTAAGGAATATACTGTTGAAGAACATTTCAACAAGTTTCCTGTCTTTACCGTTATCCTTTCGGATCTCGTTAAGTTTGTGTTCAGGTATACGAATATCACCTCTATTATGATCTATAGCTCTTCGTATAGTACCTTTAATTCTTTTAGCTAAAAATGATTTTAAAGTTCTTTCGACATCGTCGCTTTTTAAAAGATCATCAAAATCTAATTTATCTACAGCAAGAATTAATCCTATACTACCGGCTTGCATAATATCCATGATACTCATTACACCTGAAGCTTCTTGTGAAGTTGAGAACTTTCGTCCTATGTTTTCTACTAGCGGTAAGAACTTTATAATAAGTTCATCTCGAGTGTATTCATCCCACATTTTACCTTGCGGCTGTGAATGTTTTACATCTTCTTTATACCGAATGTAGTTTTGTACGTTGTACTTTTTCATAATTCAGAATTTAATAGTTCTTTCTCTTTTTTAAGCTCATTACCTATAGTTCGGTAGATAGTTCTATCAGAACAATTAAGGTACATAGCTAATTTATTAATAGTAATCTTTTCTCCAGTATCATTAATATGGAGCATTGCGTTATATATATCATCTTCATGTACAATCTTTGATCTACCACATAACAAACCTGTTATTGAAAGTTTTTCTTCAGGTGTTAAAAAACAATTAACATCGAATATAACTTTACGTTTTCGGTTTTTAGGTGGTTGTTCAAGATCAGACATACTGACTTCGTATATAACATGTTCTAGTAATCTTTTAGATATAGTAAACGTAGTAAAGCCATTTGACTTTTCTGAAATTACTGCAGCTAAATCTTTGAACTCATCAGGGTTCATACTAGGATTCAAATACCATAAAACTAATAAATGCCACTTCAGTGATTTATAAGTATTGATTTTCGCTTTACTTCTAAATAATTCGTAACATTCATATGTACCATTTTCGTAGTATCTTCCCCATGGGTGCTCGACTGTGGGAGTTTCTGTGGGTACTGTACGGTATATGATTTGTCTATGGTTTAAGTAGTCTAAATTTCTATCGTATGACAATAGGCCCTTATTCAATATCTTTAGGGCTTTTGTCACAGTCTAGCGTTTGGTATAAAATTTCATTAGCAATGAAATCATATTTCCACGTATAATATTTTTTGTTTTTTGTTGCTCCCATATTTATAGGTTTAATAGGTTTAGTCGTCTACTGTATTTCTTTTGTAGACTAATATTGTTTTGTATTTCCATTCTCAATAGTTTCCAATCGTCTTCATCATATTTTGTCACTACATGCATAGCGTCAGTAAATATTTGTTCATGGAGTTCTACAATTCTTCTTTCAAGATATTTTATATGTCTTGATTTTCTTGGGTTAAATTCTATTTTATTCATACCTACGAAAGCCCATACCGTTTCTGGTATGAGCTGCTCAAAGGATGCCTGGTCGCCTTATTTATTCGTAGTATTTATCTAATATTTTATTAGCAACGTCCATGCTAATCTCGTTGTTTAGATATAATTGAAATATTAATTTTCTCATAATTTTAAAAACCTACCAATTCCACCCATGGAATTTCGGTATATATTTTTTCGTCTTTATTTGCTACTGTATGCTTTTCGCCTATGTAGTAATTCCAATAAGCTATAGTTGATAATTCATCTTTGTACTGATCAGGCATACATTGTGGTGGTTGGGTAAAACCTGTACAGGCTAAGCCACCTGGTAGTATATTAAGTTTATCTTTACATTTAGTATAAGATAAATGCTCTTTGTTGTATCGCTTAGTATATTCTTCAGATAGTGCAACAAAATGGTCATACAACCACGCGTAGTTTTGAGCTGATCTTCTCACCCATACTGTTGATGGATGGTTAACATGTGCACTTTTATAAGGTACATCTGCGTCCTCTCCCATTATACAGTGATGTGCTGTACATAGCATTTGTGCTGATTCTAAGACCATCTTAACAACGTGTTTGTTGTATTGTACCTTAGCTGCGATAACTGGGTCTCTGTGTAAATAAAATATATTCATTCGTAATTTCTTAAACATTTAAATAATGGGTGTCTGTAAGAACCTGCTTGAGTTCGTTGAAAATAAGTGAATGTAGCTATCTTACCAATATAATCGTGTATATTTTCTAGTAGCTTAGCCATATCTTCGTAGTCGTAACCTTTACCAGGTGGACAACCGAATATATTACCATCTTCATCTTCCATAATAAACTTACCTAGTGTACCTTCACGCTTACCTTTACCTACTTCGTAGTTAATAATTGTAGCTTCAGCATCATGGAAGTCTTTGAACTTCATAAGATCCCATGATCTAGTACCTTTATATAGTCCATTAGGATTTCTATAAATTGAGCCTTCATAACCTGCTTTTAATGCTTTATTATGTATATCTTTTGCGGCTTCTAAAGAATTAACTTTATGTGTTCCAACAGTACGAACCTGTTTCATGTTTAAAAACAAGCCGTTAGCATCTATTATATCAATTATATGATCTAGTCTTTCTTCATAAGTTGGAGATAGAACATCCTCTAACGGAACTATATCATATACGTGATATTGTACTAACTTTTCAGCTTCTTTTCTGTGTTCAAATGTAGGTTTAGTCTTTCTTACTAATGAAATAATCTTTTCGAAATCATCTTTTAGTTTGTGGTTGTACAGTTCGCCATCTAATCTAATGTATGGGTATTTTTTAAACAGTGGTTTTAATGTTTCTATAATGTGCTCTACATTTTTAAACTCTTTCCCTGTTCTAGAAAAAGCACCTTGTTTTGTAAATACACATCTAACTCCATCAAGTTTGGGTTGCATAAGAGCAGGAAATACTGCTTTATCAGGATTGAACTTGTGTGCTAACATTGGTTTTATTGTCATAATTTTCCTAATTTTCCTTGTATTATTTTTAATTTCTTTAGTATTCTAGCTGCTTTTTCATATTCTTCTTTATCTTCGTAAATCATTAGAATTGTTTGCAGTCTAGCTAATTCACCAATTAGCATTTCTTCATCAGACATATCTGCGAATATACTTGCTAAGTGGTCAGTTTGTTTGAAGTCGTCTTCAAATTGTTTCTTTGCATTAGCTCTAGTGTCTGCATCTCCGAATAGTTCTAACACTATTTTTGATGCAACCATATCAGCTAATTTTCGTAAGTCTTTGTCTGTCATATTCATATTGTTATTATCTATGAGTATTCGTATTTAGTTTGTATTATTGTTTTCTGTAATCGTTAAAATCAATTAGAAACCCTATAAATACAATTATATTGAGCCCTAAGGACGTAGCGATCTCAACTAGATCATTATATACATTTAACGATAAATGAATGTGTCCTACAACCCAAAATGGGGTTGCTAAGTTTTCACTTATCCATACTAAAGTAAACTTTATTAATTTATTCATAAGTAAGTTCGTGTGGGTATGGGTTTATTTTTATATATTCTAGTATCTCCGCTTCAGTATAAGAATATTGCGGGCATTGTCTACAAGGTACAGCACGTTTAGTACTACAACTTGCGAATAATGCTATTGTTATTATTAGTATTTGTTTCATTTTATTAATTCTAAGCCAAGTTCCTTAGCTGCGTAGTTAATATGTTTCTGTGTAGTAACTGACCACCAACCTAGTTGATGCAGCTCATCTCCTTTTATTGTTGCAACATGCGTGGAGTAACTCCATATTTTATTACCATGCTGTCTTAAATTTTCTTTATATTTATTAAATTTTCTCATACCACGAAAAGCCCGTACCGTGGAAACGCCTCTTTCCACATCTGCATGTGGCATGGGTCGGTCCATTGTACGAGCTACCGAGTTTCGGTGTGCCGAGTTTCGGTTTGTCCTTCGTGGAAACTAAACTACTACTAATCTAACAACACGTAGTATGCTTCTGGGTTATTCACCCTAAACCAAGTTAATCCTTTTTGAAATTCATTTATTCTTTTATCATTCATAAGGTTACCTAAGTGACTTGATTGTGATTCAAACACCATTTGACAACCTATAATAAAGTCATATATGCTTAGTTCTAGTCCGTTTAATTCATAAGTTTCTCCACTGAAAGGATTTCTTACTTCAGCTCCTTCAGTGTAAATTTGTCCTTGAAACCATTTAGGCTTCTGCTGTTTCTTCGTCTTCGATTCCATATTCTTCTTTTAAATATTCTAATTCTTCCTCTGTAATAATTTCAGCCTGTAAAAAACTGTTAAAATCATTGCCGTTTACTAGATCGTCAAACATACTGTTTGCTATATAATCTTCAAAGTAACAATCGTTATAAAGCCACTCTTCAATATAGAATGTTTTATCACCCCATCTAACGTGTTCATTAAATCTTTCTGCAAGATCATGGTCATAATAATATACATCTTCACAAATACTTACGTGACTAGGATTATTAGTTATAACAAATAGGTCATAACCATCTGCACTTGATTCATTATAAATAGTACAATCTACATTCTCAAAGTTCATTACGTCATGACTTATGTCTAGATCATAAAATTCTTTTACTAGTTCTACTTTTCTTTCATCATCCATTGTTTAATTTTTTAATAGCGTATAAAAATAATTTCTTTAATCTAGTTTTTCTAGAGTAAATAAGTGTTCTGCGTTTAGCACCTTCGTATCTATGTAATTTTCCATCACGTCCAATCACTTGATAAGGTACGTTATAAGTTGGGTTTAGTTGGTAACATCTACCACCACCCACGCCTGGTTCTCTATATACATTTCTTCTAATATATCCTGTAATGTGTTCAGATACTACTTGACCTGTCGGTAATTTAAAAGCTGTAGTGCCATTACCGCTTTGGCTTTGCGTAGTTACATTCTTACAACCTAGTGCAAGTAACGCGGTTTCATATTGTTTTTCTGTCATATTATATGGTTTTAAATAAGTTATCTCCGTATAGAATATCGCTTTGTGTTACATTTGTACTATTCATATCTAGAAATGCATACATAGTCTTTAATTCTGTTAATGTTAATTCAGAGTATAACCTCTTTGTTTGTAAATTGTCAAAAATACTTTTAATAGTGTGCTCATATTGTAAATTTTGAGTCTCTAATTTCTTTTTGAGTTCTGGTTTTAATCTTTCGTATAATGTTATTCTACTCATTTTTTACGTTTTAGTGGTTTATAGTTTTTTGCTAGTGTATTCCATATAACCATAAGTCCAGTTATATTGTATACGTAAGACTCTTTAGGTCCTCTTTCGACTACCATTTTAGCATAGTCAAAAGCTTCCATCAGTGTTTTTCTGTCACCGAACATTGGTTGTGGGTTTAAGGTTTCTTCTCTATCTTTCATTATCGTAGCATTGTGCCGTAACCTTTACGACGTGTTAGTTTAGCGATGCGCTTTGCATCTTCGCGTGATAGTATTTCTATACTATTACCGGTTTTATGGTTTATAATTGGTGCACAACCGTAACGCTCTACTGTAGAACACGCTACGCAGTTGCTGTAACCGTATTTAATTCGTACTGGGTGGATCTCATTGCCACATTTGCATATTTTTGTATCATTCATATATATATTATCTGGCTTCAATCGTATTTAGTTTGTAATATTTTTCATCACTTCAAACATAATCTCTCCATGGTGTTCATGGTAAAACTCAAAGAATTGATCTTCAAACTCATCCATACCGGCTTCAGTTAAGTAGTTTTGTGATTGGAATACACATCTGTTACCCATTTCTTCGCATATCATTTCAAATAACACGTCATGAAAGTGGTTAGATACTTTATTTATTATTTCTATCTTAGCTTCTTCTATATAATCACGTTCTATATCACCATCGTATTCACTTGGATCATTATTAGCTGCTTCTTCTTGTGCTTTAATGAAACCTGGTGATGGTTGTGCATCAGCACCTTTATGTGGTACGGTATATTCACCGCCTTGGTCGCTTAGTCTATATTCTTTTGTTTGTCTCAGTGCATTCATCCACACTTCTTTTTTACTTTTTAAATTTGCCATTTTTATGTTTGGTTTTACGGGTGTATTTCTTTTTATTTCTTTCTACTGAAGGCTTCATAGCATCGTATATTTCCTTCATTGTTACTTTAATCTGTTCCATGTCACCACCCTAATTCTTCTTTAGCTTCTGCAGGTAAATATCCCACTTGTCTACCTTCTTCTAGGTAAACCATTTCTTTTTCGTTATCCTCACGATCTTTAACCGTAGTTTGTACTACTCCATATATAGAGTATTCAAAAGGCCAACTTGGTTGAGATGCAAATCTTACCGTTGCATCTTGATCTGCTAACCTTAATTCTTCTATTAGTTCTCTTACTGTCATAATTTCTTAGTTAATTTTATTATCAAGTTTTCTACTTCGTTATATTTTGAGAAGTCGTAACCTAAAAAACCCAAGCCATCTCCATAGTAATGATCTACTATATCATCAAGCTTGTATTCTAACAAGGTTACTATTAAATCTATATCTTTTTTATTTAATTTCATTTAGTTAATTCCATTATTAAATCTTGTATGTGGTCATATCTTCCATGCCATACAGGGCAAGTTTCACCAAAGTCTTTTTGATATACGTGACAGTCACATTCTTCATGTAACAACCTGACTATCAGCTCGATATCCTCGTTGTTTAAGTAAAAGATCTTACTTTCACTACCTGGTCCTAAGTCTATTTTCATCATATCAAATCTAGTTTTTTAATTAATTCTTGTGACTTATACTTTAACATTTTCTCACTATGGTTAGTTAGTACCATTCTATGTAGTACACTATTTACTCCATGTGTACCTTGTACGTGAAATGATGTAGCGTCTGCTGCTGCATTTTGCTTGAAGTCATAGAACATAGTTCCACCATATTTATTTGATAGTTTATCAAGATCAGCAATAAATCTATCTACTATTACTCTGCACTCTTCGTTTACTTTAATCTGAAGTGCTTTTTCTATTGCATTAGTATCTTTCATTTCTTACCTCCTCTTCGCTTTTTCTGAGCCATTTTAAACTCGTTAATTTCTGATTTTTTGCCATTGATCTGAAGTTGGCATGTCTTCATTTCCTTCCTCATAGTTCTACTTTGGTAAAACTGATTCCATGAGTATAGGTTTTGCAATTCTTTGATTAATTTTTGCATGTTACTATATATTTTATAGTTTATAGATTTACCTCGTGTAAATCTTTTTGAACGAGAGAGAGGATTCGAACCTCTCATGTCTAGAACAGTTCAACTAACCACATAAGATTGCTGATGTGTTAAAGGTATCATCTTAATACCAATTAGTTCTACCTGACCTCGCTTTCCAAGCTAAGCCGTCACTTAGCTCCACAGTTGTTCTGCTTCTTCAACATCGCCTGTTGCAAGTATCGCAGTCGTGGTTTATTAGTTATAATACGTCGTCCATATCTCATCTTCTTTCAAAGACTTAGTCTTTTTACTTAGATCTTTAACTTCTTCTTCACCGATTAATCGTGGAGTACAGAAGTGACCATCGTCCCATGCTACAATAAATGGTGTAACACCTTGTGGAGTTTCAAACTTAGATCTACACTGTGGACAAATGTATTTTAATTTCTTTTTCATGAGATTATAAAGGTTAGACCTTTGTAGTTAAACCAGTGGTTATACTCTTCAGGTACGTTATTAATTGTAACTCCTTTATAAGTTCTCTTTTCTACTTGACCGTTAATAATTTTAGTTATTGTTACTTTTTTGCGGTCTGCTGCGTGTGTTTTTATCGTATTCATATATATATTATCTATTAGCGTTCGTGTTTAGTTTGTAATCTATTAAATTCTCTTTTGTAAGCTTCTTGCAAGTATCCAGGTAAGTTCTTGTACCAGTTGTAAAATTCTCCACCTTTTACTTTCATCATTGCTTTTTTTATGTATGCGTCATCACTTTTACTCATCTTTCTTTATTAGTTTAGCTACTTCGTGACCAAAATCTTGATCATTTGGGTATTTATTTCTTAATTCTCGTACTTGCAACCATCTTAGTTTAGCAATTTTTTCTTCTAAGAAAAAGTTATCTTTATTATCACTCATATATTTCATTCATTAAACTTGTTATTAAATCTTCTTCTGTTTCTCCATCTTCAAGTACACAGTCGATTTCTACAAATTCTTTGACCATGTTGTGGACTTCATTCACTGTTCCATAATTACTTGCGAATCTAAAATGATCTATCGTTTCCTTATTCCAATAAAACTCTTTCATGCTTTCAGTATTACTTGAACATAGTCGTAACCTAGTTCATTAGTTTCTTTATTTACTATCCAGTCACCTCGATAGATCTTATCTGCTTGTAGCACTGCGTAAGTCCACTTCTGATACTCGGTTCCACATCTCTGCTTTTCACCGTAGTATCCTGCCATAATACCTTGTGCTATTTTCTCTATTTTATCTAGTTCACTCATATTATTATTATTACTTAGTTATCCAATTAGTTACTTCTACAATTACCCATATGAAAGCTGGTGTCCATATTGATAAGAATACTATAGCTGATACTATTTTTAGTACGTTAGCTAATTTAATTTCGAATGCAGACACTTGATCCCACTTATTTGTTGTTTTTTTCATAGTATTTATTTACTTTGGTTATTAATTCGTTAATTTCTTCATCAGGAAAGACAGAATACACAAAGCTTACCTGATATTTCACGTACTGCTTATCAAACTCGTGAAAGTCGACACCGTAAGGTGATCGTCTTAGATCTCTCTTAGTCCAACCATATGGTGATTCTTTTCTGTTAAATATTGCTAGTTTAACATAGTTATCAGCGATCATAGCGTCTAAGTTTTTAGTTGATATTGTTTTTATTTTGTCATTCATGTTTATATTATCTTTCTAGTATCGTATTTAGTTTGTATTTCAGTGCATTTATATAAGTTTCGCCATAGTACTCTAATGGTTCTACTTCAAACCTACCTGTTTCATCATAGAATCTGTTAGTAATCCACACACCTTCGTGTTCAAATTGCAGAAATACTTCTACAAAAGGATTTTCTTGTCTATTCATTATTTGATTT
>Ga0209337_1000160_pt1 | contig 54144 bp, 55 predicted proteins | sample LinPmetageLP53_FD_184044 | JGI IMG/M metagenome (GOLD analysis project Ga0209337, IMG submission 184044) | Marine viral communities from the Pacific Ocean - LP-53 (SPAdes) (version 2) | ecosystem: Environmental > Aquatic > Marine > Oceanic | place: Pacific Ocean | collected 2010-02-08
AATTTCATTTTTTCTTTCCTCTTTTTTTAGCTTTTTTGCCCCAAGACTTTCCTCTTCCTCGCTCTTTACAAGCGCCGGGAGTTGGCCGACATGCGGGGTACTTCTTTCTTTTCTCGCCTGATCCACGGCCGCAAGACTTGTATCCGCCTTTACCGTCGGGGGCATTACAATCGACCCAGCCTTTCTTCTTGCCTTTGGCTCCTTTGCGACCAAACCAGTCACGGAGGGAAGATTCTTTCCCAGATTCAGTTCCAGCTTTCTTTTTCTTTTTTGATTTCTTTTTTGATTTCTTCTTCTTTTTTTTCTTTTCCTCGAGAGTTCCTTCACCATAACCGCCGCCATATTCCCAATCGGGTTCATCCCAATGGTATGCCTTGGCTTCGTCAATATCTTCATCTAGCTCTTGGCCTTCTTCTGCTTTTACGCAGTTGCGATATGTCTTTCCAAACATCTTCTTGGTCTTTCTCTTCTCGTGAGTCTTATAACCTTTTTGACATTTTTCATCGAGAACAGCTTCGAGCTCTTCCTCTATGATTCGTTGTAAATCTTCTTTGGTTATGTTCATTTTTTTTCTTGCGCCATTTTAGTTGCAGTTGCATACATTACGGACTTTGCATCAGAACCATAATCTTTTTTGAAACCTTTCATATTCTTCTTCATCCCCATTGCGAATTTTTCTTTTTGTTGCTTGTCCTTTTTGGTAAGCTTCTTTTCAGATAGGTCAACATCTTTATTATCGTCCAAGATGTAGTCACCATTTTGGTGCTTCTTTACTGACGGCATATCTTCAAGGGTCTTAAGGATGTCTTTCTCTTGTTCTTTCCCAAACTCTTTGAAGAATGGATCGAGTCCTGCTGCTCCACCTTCGTCTCTGAGGATCTTTTCGATCTTCTTAGGGTCGACGTGGGTATAACCCTTTTTGGCCATGCTTGTGTGATCTTGCTTAACGTCAGCTGCATACTTCTTTCCGCTCTCAGGGTCGTACATGTCGTGCTTTTGGAACTCTTCCTCTAAGCCTTCCTTTTTTGAGTTACCCCAGTTTTTGGCTCCAACCTTGCGGCACTTTACAAGAGCTCCGGAAGCATATGCGGAAGGCCAAACGTCATAGCGAGACTTTACCTTGTGATAGCAGGCATCTTTCTTCTTGGCTTTTGCTTTCTTTTTCTTTTTGCGCTTCTTCTTTTTCGCAGCTTTTCGCTTCTTACCTTTCTTCTCATCAAGCACAGCTGTGAGCTCTTCTTTGATAATCTGAATTAAATCTTTGTTACTAATTTGCATAACACTCCTTCGTTTCATATAAATAGTATCAAGCGACCCATTTTAGAGCTCTTCTCAGGTGATATCTTATTTTTCCATCTCTCCATTGAACTGCGATAAATCCACTGGTTAAATTTTCGCGGACGACTATCCCCAATATATAATTTGGATTGCTTCGTTGAAGCCGGGAAGTCACAAGATCTGCGACCTTAAGGGGTCTTTGATCCATCCCACTCAAACACTTGCTTTAGAAAGGCGCTGACCACCATATCTATACAACCCTGATTTCCCTCACAGTTTTGCAAGTGCCAAGCATAGGTTGTCTTTTGTTTCTGAAGCTTCTCGGACATTCTTACCACATCTTTCTCTAGAGATGTATTCGCCTCTTCGTAGTTTGGAATGTCGATTTTATATCGATCTATGACGTCAAAGAGTTCGCCCCATTGTCCTTCATTCATCGCAACGGTTGCTCTTTGAAACGCATTGGTGAATTCTTCGTGTCTTGGGTCGGTTTGTCCAACCTTGTCTGGGTGTATTTTCTTGGCGACAGACTTAAATACATCTTTATGTTTTTTTTGCTTACCCTTCACTTCAATTCTAGAATGGTCCTCTGGATATTCTATTTTTGTTGGACTGTTTATGATAACTTTCTTATTTTTGTCCTTCTGGAGATTATCTAGGTTAACGCCATTGTCTTCGCACCACTTTAGGTAGGTGCACTCAAAAGCTTCATTTGCCTCTCGCAATACTTCGTTATTGTATTCGAATTCAGCTTCTAGTGAACGGAACTCATTTAAGAGCTTTTTGAATTTAAGTTTGTCCTTCATCAGAATCTAAATAGTCCGCAGACACTCGATTAGACCGAGAGCCTAGAAGAATTTCTTTCTCTGGTCTCTTGACGATTGTGGACCTCGAGGCACATAGAAAGTTTCTATATTCCTCCCAATTTCGGAGATTGTGGAAATCATCAACTGGTATCTCATGTGATTTTTCCAAACTGAGAGGTTTAAATACTTTGTCCAATCCAAACCACCTAGCTGACCACATCTGAGATGGATCAAGGTAGATTTCCTCTCCCCATGTAGAACCAGGCGGCTTTCGGCCGGTTCCTGTACGGATTATTCTCCTAAAGTCTAGCCACTCATCTTTGCCAAATGTAAACGACATGAAGTTGTTATCTCTCACTGTCTGTCCATTGAAGCTTATATAGCAATTCTTTTTGGAATTAATTATCCTTCTATGTTCTCGTAGCTGGTATGGGGAAAAGTACCCATGAGGGAATGAAACATAATACTTAGAAGGTATCATCCAGTCAGAGATTCTCGCTAGAGTCTTGAAAGCAGTGACTGCTCCATGTATAACGGACCATGATGTACAGTCTCTCTTATGCCTGTCTTTTGGATTGACTCCGACGTAATAAATTGGAATCCTTCTTCTAGAAACTCCAATGTTCCTATCGAATGTCCTATGTGCCCAAACGGGATCTCCGCACCATCCGCCAAGTCTCTTTTTTATTATTGGAGCAAAGTCTCCATTAACAACAATCCAGATAGATTTACATCCAGCCCAAGCGCACTCTACAACGGCTGCTTCCAACAGATTGTAGTTCGCAGCAATAGGCATCATGCAATCTGGCCATGGTTGGTCAAAGTCGAATGTCTCATGTCCTGCGACTGGTATGATGCCGACTAAGTTCCTACTCTCTTCCGTAGCGTCTCTAGCGTTTTCCATGGTTTCTCCTTTGCTTGTTCCATATTATATATCTCTTCAAGTGAATATTTTGGCCTTAACGATTGAGATGTTACTCTCCTAAAGAACTCTATCTTTGGTCTCTTATAATACCTCTTATTTTTGCGTTGCCATGCGAACTTGCCGTTGATACCTGCAGACTTAAGCATGCGTAGTATCTTTATCATAGCTATACCTTGGCCATAGTCGGGACTTAAAAGTTGGTCCATGGTCATCCTAGAGGCTCCCACAAGGTCTTTTGTCTTGTTGTGTTCGACTCGGGGTGTTTTATATAAATTTAATTGATAAATGAAATCATCCTCAGGATCGATCAACATTGTCGAGTCATTCATGGACATTTCTCGAGTATCAAAGAAATCGTAAACATTAAAAATTTTTGTCTCCTTATCGAACCTGATGAGCTCATCGACGTGTAGGGTGACTCTTTTGTTTCCAATCGTTATGATGTTGACTTCTTTCTTGTATTTGCGAATATTGGATATCCTATTTGGACATATCATCAAAGAAGTCAAGCCAAGTGCAAAGGTTAAGTTATTATAAAGCTGCTTGGGGTCATCTGCGTTCATAAATCCAAAGTCGTAGTCCAGCAGTTTCAAATCGTGTCGAAATACATATTCGGGATCTTGCACTACGATCTTTGTCTGAGTTCTCCACGCATATAGTAGAGACTCTAGGGATCGACCAATGATTAACTTTGGTATCTTATGAGTCAAGATCACCTTTGCTATTTCTCTGCTTGATCAATTCTTCTGGTGTGTCGTAGCCGGTTGCTCCGTCGTCCCAAGCATTTTCGCCCTTGGCAAACCATTGTGGTTCCTTCTCGGTGCTTGGAGCCTCAGAGTCTGGGTCTTTGCTAAATGTTTTTCTCAATTCGTCTCTTTCTTCTATCATTTCAGACTTCATGAGTCCACGACCATCAGTAGACATCCACCAATCATTCATTTGACCATATAGACCTGATACCTTACCAGCTCCACCAACATATTTTTTCCCGAGTTCTAATTCAACAGACATCTGGTTACTAAAGAAAAAATTCAAGTAGTCTTCCCAGAAATGCTTTTCATATATGATATTCTTGTCTTTTTTTGGTAGTTTTGCAAAATCTTTTGATGTTAACTCAGAATAACCTCTTCCTTCGTAACTTATGTTTTCAAGTCTCTCTTCGAGTTCAATATAATATGATACAACTTGAAATCTTATAATCTTACGAACTATTTTTAGTCCAAACAATCTAAACCACCAAAATGTAACTCCAGAAGCCAATAGCGCTTTGACTTTCGACAAGGGGGTCTTATAGCCTCTAGTTCCCGTGGGTGGGATATCTTCTTCTTCAAGGTCATCGATCAATTTTTGAAAATTTTTATTAATAAAAGTTTTCAATGAATCTTTAAATGTTGGATTGGTAGAGGTAAAGGTTTCTAGAAACAAATCCAAACTACCAGGCATTACTCCGATCAAATCATACAATCCTTTGTTGTCCTCAGATAGTAGCTTACTCTCATTTATAATTTTAACCTTATACATCGTTGTTTAGTCCTTTTAAGAATTGTTCTGGTACCATTTTAAATAGTTCATTATCGATCTTAATATTGTAAGACCAAAATTCATTTGGAAAACCTGACTTTGTAGGCCAGTCGTGTTCAAACATCAATTGAGGCTCGGAAACTATAATTCCTAAGCCGTCGATTAGTTCACCAATAAAATCTTGACGGAACATGACAAGGTCACCAATTGAAAACTTAGGTCCCTCGCAAATCACGATAAGCACCAATTGAATAAGGCCAGATTTCTTCTGCGATCTCTAAACATGATTTTGCTACCTGTTGTATTTCCCATTGGGCACCTTCATGAGTGCGAAGGTCTATAAACTTAAGTAGGTTCGACAAGTTAACAGTTCCGTAATACTTCGCATAAAGGTTTTGAGGAAGAACTCCTCTCGCTTGCTCTCGACAAACTCCTTTAGCGATCAAATGGTTGAATAGATCCAACGCATGCTTGTGAAAAGCAACCATGGCGTCTGATGACTTAATGTAAGTGTCGGCAAACCGTGGTGTAATTACTGGATCAATCAAGCCATCTAGATTGGAAGCTTGACGGTTGCTCTCATGTTGAGTTCTGAAAGCCTTTGGTTCATAGAACTTCAGGTCAATTTCAGTGTATCGTCGTGAGATTTCATTGTAAGCCCAAGTCCGGTGTCTCATGTGCTGAGACCTTACGAACATTGGAACTTCAAACATAAATGTAATCGAGTTGTGCTCGAATGGTGACGTGTGCCTATGCTTGATCAAATACTTAATCAAACCCTTATCTTTTTTAGTTAAGGGCTTGGTGTTATCTTGACCAAAGGACACACGAGCGGCATTAGCTATCATCTTATCATCTCCAACATGTTGGATATAAGAGACCTTGCCAATACCGTCTCCGTAAAGTTTTATTTCTTTCATGATTCCTCTATATTTTTATTTTCTTACCTTAAGTCGTAATTGGACGCTTATTGTATAAGTCATCATCGCTCATCGGAGCGTTTGATGGATCATCCGAATAAAATGGAATTTGAAACTTCTTACCGGTTCTCGAAGAAGTAAATAGATTCGTTGCTTGTTGGACATTTGCTCCCGCAAGAACCATATCTCGTTCATCCTCAACATGATAGTCTGTGATGGCCGATGGATCATAGTTATAATCTCTACCGCTGAAGTGATTCGCTCTTAAGTTAAACATAGTAAAGGTCATCCAAATCTTGAAAGATCCTTGTGGTGGTTGAGACATGATGGAGTCAGGCGATCTGTCCTTGAAGTCTGGGTCTTCAAAATTTGCATCGTAATCTGATAGGTTCGTTGCTTTCATTTTTTGACCAAACACAATCGCATCCTGTAAATACTTCTTACCTAGCCTAATCGCATCCATCTTATCGATATCAAAAACCAAAAAGCTTAATTCTGGTCCAAAATATTCTCCGTCAACTTCCATATACTCCAAATTTAAAGAGTCTAGGTCTTGTCTTAATTCGGCCATCTTTGCTGAATTATCCCAATCTAATTTAACATCATTGATTTGACGTCTAATCTTGCGGAATGATCCTTGATTTTTATCGTCGTTTGGATCTATTACTTTCGCAGGTGGATTTTCTGCTGTAATTATCGCAACGGTTGCAGGTCCACTTTCTGATTGTAGAGTGCCTAATAATTTATCCAAGTTTTGATCTGTAGAGCCTATTTGTGCTTCGCTTAAAACCTCGTATATCATTTTTTTTAGCTTTTTAGTTGTAAGTTTCATTCTTCTAGTCTCCCGTAGACATAATTTTCTTTAACGACGTAAATAGTCTCAGATCCGGCTTTTATCTCCTGAACCGTAGTTCTATCTGCTATGATCGAGTCTCCGATCTTTAATGAGATGGAGCAGTCTTCAGCCATACCTATCACCTCTCCTATAATATATGGAGACTTGGGGGGTTGGTATTCTTCAGGCATCACAAAGAGTGGTGCTTCTTTGTCTTCTTTCTTTTCGTTCAACGGTAAGATCCATAGGTGTCGGTTGTGTGGTTCAAAATGCATTTTTCCTCCAAATAAAAAAATCACAATATGTTATATTGGGAACAAAATTAACTGTTCTTGTTTATAATATAACATATTGTGATTGAGTTGTCAAGTAAAAACTTTCACTTTTCTTCGTGAGATTTTTTTGCTTCTTGAATTACTGTTCGAACTTCTCTAAGTTCTTTTGAAGCCTCCATGAGAGTCTTTCGGGCTCTAGGGGCTGCAGATTTATAACCATATGACCCTGCTTCGATTTTGTCCAAGTCATCCATCACCTCTTTAAGATCATGAATAATTTTTTCTAATTGTTCTCTCATACTTTTCTCCTGTTAAAATATATCACAGGCTCCACCGCCACATGCAATTTCACCCGACAGATCTGTCTCATCTGTTATTTCAATAACTAGGTCTAGGTCAACATTTTTGACCAACGAGAGCATCTTTTCATATGTCTCAACGTCACAGTCTTCATAAGGGGCTTGGACGTAACTGCCCAAATCCATCGGGAGCACGCTTAGGCCATTGTAGACTCCACGGTTAGTCCACATCCACTCTCCAACAGTTTCCCACTCATCATCTTTGATGCTTACTGTAGCTGAGACGTTGTGAGTGTTGTTCCCTTTCTTGTGGCCGGGCTTGATCCACTCACAAGAAACCTTTTTTACTCTCTCGAGCAAATCAAGTGCTGTTTCGTGGCGCGTTATTGCCCCTTCAGGAGCTTTTTGCGGCACAGATAGGATAGCAGTGTCGTGTGGTCTAAAGCGACAGTCCTCGATGAGCTCAGGCAGGTTATTGACGAGATACGAATAGATTGCTTCACCCTTTCCAACGCGAAGTCTTCTAATATAATAGTCATTGTGCCAAGCGTGAATTCCGCTTGATGTACCAAGAGTAAGAGAAGTTGTTCCTGCTGGTTTAACACATGTTTGTCGTGCAGCCTGATTGATACCGGTTTGCATTGCGACTTGACGGTTCATCTTTGAGATTTCCAAAGAGGCCTCAGTCATGTTTAACTCAAGCACACCGCCAGATGCAATGCCGGTCATTGAGACGCCGATGAGCGCATCTTTCTCGGTTGTACGACGCCAGACAGGTCTAAGGTAATGAAAGTCCGTGTAGGACGCCTGAAGCGTTCCTATGAACGATGCTGCACGAGAGCGAGCATTTAACTCGTCTTGGGTGTTTACATCTGAGACGTTTATCTCAACCAAGTTGCAGAACTGGTTTGGTCTTAAACCAATCTCACAACATGGATTGCATCCCCAATCTTTATCATTGGAAAAGTAGAATCCGGGCTCTCCTGATCGAGACTCTTCGACACGCTTCCATAGACTCATGAAAGTTGGCTTATCAATTCTATGTCGCATTACGACTACAGAGTTGTTTGCTCGTCCTCGTTGAGGGTTGAGTTCCCACCATGCCCCTGCTTTTGCCGAGAGCATATCTTCGTCATCAGCACTGAATAGAGATATAAGGGCGGCGCGGCGAATACCCCCCGCCAAAACCGCATCCGCAATATAGCAGATGATATCATGAACCTCAATAGTAGTGAGTTTGTCACCGTTTTCTTTCGCATCTAAAATTCCCTCTATTTTTACTAGACATTCTCTAAGTGGTTGTGGACCGGGTGCCTTACCACCGGATGTAACTAGTCTCGCACCTTTCGGACGGATGTCTGAAAAGTCAAAACGTAATCGGGATGTGCCTTTAAAGTAAGACATCATTAGAGCCTTCACGGAATCGGCCCAACCTTCGATAGAGTCTCCAACTAGAAACCTACGTGTTCGTTTTGATGATGGTCTATGTATCTCAGGGAGACTTTCTACGTGATGGTGTTGTACTGAATAGCCGACGCCTGTTCCTCCAAGCAGTAGGAACATGATCTCTCCGAACACTCGGGGATCATCTGCAGGTGTGTATGCGCAATTAAAGATGCGGTTTGGAGAAACCTCAATTGGCTTTCCTCCGAACTGCATTGAACGCATAGATGGTAAGACCTGCTTGTCGTAGACAAACTTATAGTTCTCACGAATTTCTTGTTCTAAACTGGGAAATTTTTTGATGTGCATTTGCATGTTTCTGGTAACTAATTCGTCCCAGTTCTCTCGGCGGTGTTCCTTTTCCATGTATCGTGCATACTTCATGTGGACGGTGATGTCCGATAAAATCTTCTTCTCTAAATCCATTACTTACTCCTGTAAATGTTTGTTTTATTTTCCTGCTTTCGCATATTTGTCTTTGAGCATTTGCAACGCATCCGACGTTGATTGCATTCTCTCTGCTGATTCGTCTCTGTCCAATATCTTGATGGTAACGTCAGACCAATCAACGAAAGCATCAAACACAAGGCCATCTGGGCCGTTCCGATTCTTCGCAACGAAAAGGCGGCCCTTGTTCGCTTGCTTGTCTTGCACAGTTCTCGATAGAGAAAAGATAAAGTCAGCAACGAAACACTTGTTAAACGCTTCAGAGATCGCTTCCATAGTGATAACTTCAGCATTGAGACCTCCTCGGTTTGTTTGAGATGCAGTCCAACAAGGGATCTCATAAGACTGAGCAAGCCCACGAAGACCTTCGTAGGTCTCCTCTAACTCATGACGCTTCTCTCCGGTTGCCCGTGGAGGTCGCAATAAGTCGGCATAGTCAACCAAGATCATATCAGGCTCAATGCCTCTCTTCCGTAATTTCTCAATGTGATTTTTGAGAGTTGAAACGGAAGCTGATTTGGTTGGATACTCTTTGATAATTAGAGTACCTTGAAGGTCTTTTACTTTATTGACGATTTCTTTTTGTCTCTCTTTGTGTTCCTGAAGTGGTACGTCAGTTATACAGCAATCAAATCGTTGACCAACTGTCGTATCTTTAAGTTCCAAAGTGTAATAAACGACAGTCTTGCCTTGCAAGAGAGCCTGTGTGGCCAAGTGAACGAGAACCATTGACTTTCCAGCACCTGTTGGAGCTACAACTACACCAAGTTCTGATTTGCCAAGGCCGCCCTTAACAATCTCATCCATTCGAGCCCATCCTGTTGAAATAGGATCTCTTGTTACAGATTCAAAACGCTTGAGTAGATCTTTACGGAAGTCATGACCAAAATTATTATCTGTACCAAGGACGAGTGCATCTTTGATAAGTTTCTCTATTTCCTCAAAGGAGGAAGACTTTAACAACGCTGCTGATTTCATCATTGCTTGCTTTAAGACTTGTTTACGACAGAAATCAATAGATTTGTCCTTGATGAAATCAAGTTCTTCTACTCCGTCAGATGTATGAATACGAGCGTAGAACTCTCTCACATCTTTTTGCGTAGCTTTATCATGGTGATTTAATTCTGTTCGCAACAAAGTCATCATCACTTCGTTATTTGGATGAGTATTATATTTGTTGCGATAGTTAATCAATGTTTGTGCGAAAATTTGCAAATACTTCTTTTCAAAGAAGGTGATATCTAAAACTTCCGTAATTTGATCGAAAAATGGTCGATCCTCCAACATGAGTTGGCATAAGTTTTCTTGAAAGTTTTTTCCGAAACGCATAAAGGTTTCGCTCTTGTTAAATTCGTTCATTTGTCCTCCCAGACTTTTATCGGTTATATAATTATAACCTATAACGGTTCACTTGTCAAGTTTTTTCACTTATTTATTCTTCGAAACACCAACTGCAAGTCTGTGAAGTTGAGATGGCCGGCATCATCAACAAAGAGCATTTGTGTGAACTTTATTTTATTGAATGTTGGTTCGAAGTCATTGATTGCTTTTTTGATGATCTCTCGATTCATCGGCCTGATGTTTGGGAATTGTAATTGCATGATCGCATAGTTGTCTTTGATTAACTGCTCATCCTTTTGAATGTTCTCGTGGATCTTAAGCTTTTTTCCGACCATCACACAGTCCTTTACAATATCTCCGACTTCATATTCGTCCTCTCTGATGAGATAGGGGAACCGCTTCGCAATAGTCTTAAGACCTGCTCCTTTGATCCCCGGTAAATTGTCCGACGAATCGCCAGCGATGGCTCGTGCTAATGCGAAGTTCTTTGGGTGAATCTTGAATTGTTCTACGACAGTTTGTTCAGTTACAATTTTTTTCTGAATTGGTCGGTAAATTTGAACATCATCTCGACATAATTGAAAAAAGTCTTTGTCACTTGATATGATTGTCTTTTTCCAACCGGCATACTTTGGATGATTAATTACTAACGCAATAATATCATCCGCTTCCGTAAAGTCTGCAACAAGTTGGATCACAGGCATTTCATTTAGATATTCCATAAGTCTAATTTGCTGATATCCTTTATTGGCCTCTTCTTTGTCTTCAGGTATATCTATCATTCTTCGGTTGAATCTCACCGGTTTTCTTCCGCCTTTGTAGTTCTTGTTCATCGAACGTCGTCTCTGAGAGCCTTCATGGCCATCCCAGGCTATTATAACCTCATCAGCAGTAAAGTCCCTAGCTACCTTCTGAAGGCTCTTTAAGAAGCCTATGGTGCCCCCGATGGGCATACCATTTTTGTCCAGCTGTGGGCTTATTACATAGCTACGCAAAAACATGTTCAGCGCATCGATTATTATTACATTTTTCATTTGTCCTCCAGACTTTTTATGAAATCAATATCTATTCCCATGGTGTCGAACCACCACTCGTTGGACTTGTCTTTAAACTTGGGTTTGTCCTTGTTTCTATTGTAGTTTTCTACAACCTTGTCTTGTCTCTTCTTCTCCTTAAGGTAGTGTTCATTATCCCAATCTGAACCCAATCTGTAGAGTTCCCTGAGAAGCTTGCGAAACACATAACCTTGCTCCTTGTTGCTTGGGTAATAACCAGAGTAAAGAAGCTTCTCGCATGCTTGGATTAGGATCTCTTCCCTTGTCTCTTCGTTATCTCCATTGACGAACATGTTAAGTCTTTGAAGACCAAATCCGACGTCAATGCACGTTCCAAGTGGGTTTACGATGTTTCCAATCTCGACGTCGTCCTTGAAGAACTCTGTGCAGTAGCCACCAATTTGTCCATCGGTCCACTTGCACTCTTCATCTGGTCTGACTTCTACATCATAGTTTTCGTAAAGGCTTTTCCAATCCTCCATCTTATCCGGATGGATGGTAACGTAATCTACTTTGATCCCTAGGGTGTCTTCGACGAACTCCATCCAAAAGTCAACTGACTGCTGAACCGTAAGAGTCCTGAAAGAGAATAACCCTATCATATCAAAATAAAGATAGTGTGTTCCATCACCTATCTCCTCAAGGTCATTGAGTCTTATGCATGACTGCACGTTTGCTAGTGTTCCCGTCTCTTCCGACTTAAACCTCTCTTTGAATTGCTGCATTCCTGCAGGGCAAAACAATGTTGTATTGTCGTAAGGCCGGACATTGTCGTCCAATTGGAATTGAACTCCTTTGCTAGCACAAAAATTTCTATATAAATCAATTATATCTATCATAATATGTCCTCCGTATGATAATATAACATGTCTAAGGCGACGTGTCAAGTAAAAAGGGTAAAAAAAAACCCCAACTCCGAAGAGAAGGGGTTTATGAGTAACTTCATCGGTGTCAAAGTCCCTAGCAACCTTCTGTTGGTTTCATTTTCTTACACCAATTAATTCTTTAATTGCTTCCACTATCATTTGTTTTAGTTTTGCTTCTGTGAGTTGAAATAAATTGTTCTCTTGCAGGTCTTTTCTTCTTTTCATTTTATCTTTTAGTTGTTTAATAAATTTATCAATTCTTCTCAAGATTTTTTCTCCATTACGGGCGTGGTTGGATAGCGCACCTGTGATCGCTGGGATCGTTCTAGGAATACCAGGCCCTCTATGAAAGTCGCCAACACTAAAGATAGGTGTTGGATTGGGATCATAATATTTTTCATTTGGATGGCTGAGTTGGATGCCCGGCACCCAGCTGTGGAAAATCCTAACTGCTATGTTTTTTCGTTCGTCTCGTGCTTTTTGCATAGCGGCGTCTAGTTCATCAACTCTTTGGTAGTAGTCCGGTCCTGGATTTTGGGACATGTTTGCCCATTCTTCGTAGACTTGTCTTACCACCTCTCTGTTTTCTTCAAGATCCATGATTGCTTGTTCAATAACTTGTCTTTTTGGGTTCATCGCGAGTTCTCCATTGATGATATTAAATAGTGCTTTAAAAACAAAAAAAACCCCAACTCCGAAGAGAAGGGGTTCATGAGTAACTTCGGGATCTAACCTTCTTCGTCCTCACCTTCAAGTCCAAAGTTCTTGCCTTCAGACTCAAATTTTCTTATGATTTCCTCATCCATGATGTCAAGCACAACAGAACGAAACTCTGGTTCTTGCAACTTGTTGATCCATTGCGACTTCTGGAATTTGAATTCCTTTCCATTCGCGTCATAAATCTTGTTCCAAGCTCCCGGCTTAAAGCGATCAGAACCTGAGACCCTTAGTGCTTCCAACCACGATTCTTCATCTTGAATTCCGACCGTATTTCCCCACAAGATCTTAAAGCCACATGTGCGCCCCTCAGATCCGAAGCGAGACTTCTCAACCTTAACTTTTACCTCAGAGCCAATGCGAACACCGGTTCCATTAGTTACATAAGAAGCCTTCGCTTTTCGCTTTGTTAACCAAATGCGTAGCGAACAGAAATAACCGATTGCCTTACCGCCTGGAGCAATGTAGGGCGTGGTCATTGCCTCAGCAATGTTTGAAGTTATGTTGGTCTTAAGCTGATTAATCAACAACATTGTGCATTGGTGATCTGCTAACGGAATAATCAATTTAGGAAATGCTTTCGCAAAAATCCTTGGTTTCACGGCCATTGTTGACTGGGGATTAAAATCACTTTCCAACTCTTTCTCGGAAGAGGTAGCTGCGATTGAGTCCCAAATAAACAAAAATTTTGTCTCCGAATACTCCGTCATCAGGTCTTCAATTGTCTCAAGAACTTTCTCGACGGAAACTCCCTGAACATACATGAAGAGGTTTTCAATATCAACGCCAGAACTCAATAGGAATGCCGGGTCAATAGCAGACTCCGCATCAAAGTAAATGACAAAATGGCCTTTCTTTTGTGCTTGCGCAGCAATTTGACAAGCCATGTAAGATTTGCCTGCTGATGATAAGCCGGCGATCTCAGTGGCTTTCCCAACGGGAATTCCAGCCATCTTACCTCGACAGATAATAGAGTCCAACCAGCGTGAACCAGTTGGAATCCATTCTGTGACAGCAGTAGGATTGTCTTCACTAAGGTTGTGTGCTATGTTCAGTCCAACTTTTTTATTGATGAACTTCTTCATAGAACTAATGTCAATCTTACCTGCTTTGGTCATTACTCTTCACCTTCTTCAGAGCCTTCTTCGGTCTCCTCAGTCTCTTCTTCAGTTTCCTCTTCGGAACCTTCGGATGCCGTGTCTTCTACTTCTTCAGCAGTTTCTTCGGTTGTCTCTTCAGCATCTACTGCTGTATCTTGTTCTTCTTCTTTGTCGCCACAGGCCAAGAACATTGTTATTAATAAACTAATCATTTGTTACTCCTTCGTTTGTATTAGTAGTTTTGGTTGAAGTCGAAGTGACTTCTGTTTTAGGTTGCTCAAGTGTGATAGCATTAACATCTTTAGCAACTTCGACTGTAACGTCTGCAGTTTTTTCATTAGTTGTCTCCTTCGTTTCTATTGTAGCAACTTCGGCTGCTGTAGTTGTGGAGTCTACATTGTTTGTGACTTCCTTCTCTCCGCAAGCAAAGAGCATTGTTAGTAGTAACATCATGTTACCTCCTTTAGTTTTATATCTAATTTTATATTTATTTCTAATTTTGGCATACCAACTTTGTCGGCTAATCCAAGGTCAATCGCTTCTTTAGATTCAATGAACCAGTCGGCACGACCTTTCTCGTTTAACTGTTTGTTAAACCATTTCTCTGACTTGTTTGAGTTTGCTGATAGGATTTTGTAAATCTTCTCATTCAAACGCTTCACCTCTTCTGCACTTGCTTGAATCTCCGAGTTCTTACCCCATGAGGCGGAACTTACATCGTGGATCATCAATGTTGCGTCTTCTGTTATGTATCGATATCCTTCGGTTCCACAAGAGAACAGAATGACTCCACAACTCATAGCCTTTCCTTCGACTATGGTTGCTACCGGTAATTCAGAGTTCTTGATGGATGCGATCATACTCATGAGAGAGTAGACTTGACCTCCATAAGAATCAATGATTACTGGAATAACAGATTGACCCGTATTGTGTGCCGAAGCCATCTTCTCTGCGAACTCCTTCGCTGATTTTTCATCAAACTTGTTAACTCTGATGATGACCGGGCTGCTTCTTAATTCAACAGATTTTATATTACTGTCAATATTTCTTTTCCATAACATGTTGTCTCCTTTAAATAAAAAAGGCACCTGTAAACCCGTGCCTTCCTGCGGTTTATCGAAAAAGCCTAAGCCGCTTCTTCTTCTGAATTTTCCACTGCTAGTAGTGATTTCTCAAGTTCCAATATGAACTTAAAATCCTCACTAGAAATCAGTCGATCAATTAGCAATGCTCTTCTGGAATTTCTACTGTTCATTCCCTTTATATTGCTTTGGTTAAAGAAGTAATATCCTGACTTCGATGGTTCAGAGTCGCCATTTTTATTTGCTTTTTCCAAATCTTTAAGATATTGAACGCTAGATTCACTAGAGAGTTGAGAGTCCACATTCTTGAATGCATTAATCAAAGATTCATAATCAGAAATTACTATTTGATTGTCAACCATGTATTCAGCAACCATCAACAAGCCCCAAAAAGATTTTTGGGTGACTGACTTAGTCGAACTAGTTTTTGAATGCTTAACCAAGTTTGAAGTTAGACTTAATATGTTACTAAATCTGGTTCGAAAGTAAGGAGAATATTGTACTATGCCTTTATTTTCCTTTCCTTTTCCCAAATTGTAGAATTCATCCAACTTGGAGTCTCTAGCGTCTGTTTGATGCTCCTGCAGTGTTGCGATATATGCGATAGCTACCCATTCTGTGTCTTGTGATCTCTGTATGTTAGTTTTCTTAAAACCAGCAATCTTTGGCCACATTTCTGCGATATCAGGTCGTTCCGACATTTTTCTGAAGTATTCAGATATTGGAGTATTTATCGCATTTCTCTTTTCTTGAGGATTCAGTGCATCTCCTGAGTTAATATTAACAAAGATGTCATGAAGACTTGAATATGAACACTTGTGCATAATGGAAATAGAAATAGCAGTATCTCTAAGTGCATCTTGCAACCTTAACGGAAGCCCACTATAGTATTTGTTATTAATTCCAACTTCGGCTCCATCTGCATCAATGAAGGTGCCGATCAAAGTTAATTCATCATCAAAGAGTCTTCGCCACCCTTCAACTCGGTTTTGTCCATCGAGAGACACATAGTCCTTTCTAAGGCCTTGTACGAATTGATATTTCTGCTCAGAGACTAAGTCACCAGAATCTTCTGAAGCGATAAGTCCTGTTTCAACACTAGCCACAACAACTGGATATGGTGTTCGACCTCTATTCGCAGACAATATGTATTGTCGACATGTGTGGTCTGACCAGCACGATCTTCGTTGGAAGGCTCGGTCGATGTGGATTTTGTGTGCTTCATTTTGAATGAAGTCTTTTGCTTTAAAATTTTGCATTTCTGCTCCTATAATTTAATATTAAATGTTATTATCATTCATGTATTATTGTTTTTAATAACGCATAAATAAAATTTATTGATCTTAGCCGGCATTACCCGTTCCCATCGCACACCACGAGGAGGTTGATCTTGTGCGACATAAAGCCGTTCCTTTGATCACGGGGGAACGGCAAAACCCTAACAACACAGGAGGATATATCAGTCTTCACTCATGAAAGCGGCGAATGCTTTATCCACGTCTGCTCCTGTTTTCTTTTTATATTGTTGAGTCTCATTGGAAGAGGACTCTGCTGAACCGTCGGAGGACAGGTAACCATCCAGCAGAGTTTGCACTTCTTCCGGAGTCTTGACATCAAACAAGTTGTCGATATCAGGAACGGAATCCAACAATTGTTGACAGTCTGCGATGCTGTCGTCACATAAGATAGATGGACGTCGGCGGGGTTGCAAGACTGTCTTTGGAAAAGAACCAGGTGTTCCGGGAATTGAATAAGTTAACTTAATATCAGTTCCTGTTTGAGAGTCAGTGATGTCTCCGTAGTCAGGATCCAATACATAGCCCAAAAGGGTTTCATAAGCGGTCTTACCATAAGCCCAGATTTTTACACCGTCGGCTTCGTTTCCACGAACAAGAACAGGTGAATAATATCGCTTTCGAGCGAACATTTTCTTAGCTTCGTTTTTGAGGTTCTGGTCGTCACTTTGAACGCCATCCCTCCAAAGCTTTGATGCGAAATCACAGATGGCACATTCGCCACCGTCGTTTCGCTTGTTGCAGTAAATTCCAGGGTTCTTCCCTACATTGTAGTGAAAGTGGAACTCACGGAACGGATCGCCATCCGCTGTTGGTAGAATACGAATCATTTGGTCACCAGCACTTGGTTTCCACATTGTACTCTTGCGTCCGGAGGATTTTCCACCGTTTTTTGATTGATCGAGCTTAGCTCGCATTGCATTTAGATCTATAGCCATAATATACTCCTATATGGTTTGTTTATTTTATTGTGTTTTATCACTAAGGTAGGCAGGGTTTCAACCATACCCCCATTTGTAATTCGTTTTTGTTATACTATAATATAACATGTTTTGACTTGCTTGTCAAGTAAAAAGTTAAAGTTTTTTTCATAATCTCAAAAAAGTGTCGAAAAAAGTTTTTGAGATTTCTAGTTTTATAAAATTTATGCTCGAGTAGGGATTTGAACCCCACAATTCTAACGTTATAGAGCGCCTGCCCACGTTAGTTATCTGCAACCGTACAGTCGAGCTAATAAGGTGAAGAAAGAGGAGGTGGTTTGATTTCGCTCTCGATGATTTGAGGATCCTCATACGAAACCAACAATGTTATTATAAAAATAATCACATAACCTCCTCTTTCAAATCTCACGAATTCATCTTCCAAGGTTCTCTTATGGAGATTACTAGTCGTAAGAAAGTGGTACGCCAGGTAGGATTCGAACCTACGATGGGTGTTACCCGTCGCCTTAGAAGGGCGATACCATATCCACTAGGTGACTGACGCGTGCTAAAAAGCGGCCTTTTGGAAGGTAGCCGCGAACCTTTTATCAGCCTTGGAGGTTCGATAAAAACAGGCCGCCTTTTGGTAGGTAGCGGCAAACCTTCAACCAACGGAGTATTAAAACAATCTAATGCTTACATCACGAGATGAACTCGAGATAGTTCCAACTTGAGTGTTGGAGTTGAATGTGCGGTATTGTTGACGATCAATGTCCCACACGGTTTCATAGCCGGCTTTTAAGTTTCGTTCACGCAAGGTCATCGGGAATACACCATCTGGTGCTTCTGAAATGCGAACAAAGTTCATTGTTCGTTCAAATCCGGTTTGCGTTACGAAAGTGCCGGTGTATACGGTCATAGTGTTTGTGTTATTTGTGTTTGTCATAATTCCTCCTAGAATATTGTTTGACTATTATAATATAACATAGTTTTGATACCTTGTCAAGTATTTTTTTAAAGTTTTTTTACTCTCTCTCATCAATCCATCGCCAAAATAAAGTAAAGCCGAAGATAAATAAAGAGGCCATTATTACTAATTCCATTTTGTTTTCCTTATTTGTTATACTTATAATATAACATGTTTAAGATGCCTTGTCAAGTAAAAAGGCAAACTTTTTTTATAAAAGATTCATTTTCCCTAATTGAGTCCATCTTTACGGTGAACCAATCATCGTTTGTCTCGCCACCGTCTCTGACTCTCTCTGCCCACTCTATTTGAGTTGCGATGTATTGCCGTAATTCTTCCTCAGTATCAAACAAGTAGCTTGAATAATCCATTCCATCCCTAATCGCTTTCTCATATTGGGGAAAGAGCTTGATCGCTGTCTGATAAACGCTTCTATAATGTCTTGCGTCTTGCAGGTGCGTCTCTTTACTAAATGAGACGTAAACCCTAGGTGAACCAAACTTTTCTTTTGTTTGTAGTACCGATATGTTTGACAAGGGCATAATTTCTGTTGTGTAAGGTCTGTGTCTCGGACCTATCAGTGCATAGCCAATCCAGTTGGCGATAGTTCCTATTGTTCGAAAGTAGTCCTTGTGCTCTTCGCTTTGGCTACCCCACATGTTGTAGTAAATTTGGTCAGTCATTAATCCTCCAATGATCTTTGTTCCAAGTGATTCTGTTTATGTGAATTGAGATTAAATCCCCAGTCACAAACTTTATTTGGACATCTACTCTTCTAATTCTGTGTATCTGTCCAAATAAATTTCTATTTGGACAATAAACAATGTCCATTACTTTAATTTTCATTCTTCCGTATTTCCTCAAGTGTTTTGTTGAGCCGCAAAATGAGATTGCTCATTTCAAATATCTTATTCACAACATAATTTAATTCCTCTATCGGAGTTGCGGTATCGATTGCTAACCGATAAAGTATTTCAGCTTCAGATTGTAATAGTTTTTTCAACTGTTTTTTTATTTCTTGTTTCTGGTTCATAATAATCTCCGATAGAATCTAAATATTTGTCGCAAGATGCAACTCTTGCTTCATTAATAATTATGATTTAAATATCCCAAGATGTCGAATTTCCGCAGAATGTACGTATGTTAACGTTAAACCTCTTGAATGAAGTGAGTGTAGTGTTTGGCGTACAAATGACTTTCCTCAGATGAGCGCCAGATGGCGAATGAAGTTTCCCGGTTTCGTGCATTGTTCTCTCTAACGATTTGTTGGCATTTCGGTATGACTGTCTCATCTGCGTTTAAATCTTCTTCTTCTATATTAATATAATAACATGTTTCAGTAATGTTGTCAAGTGAATAAAGTAACTTTTCATCTTCTGCATCAAAAGAACCAAATGATATTGTAGAGATTCTCGATATTTCTTTTTTAGAATGAAGCCTATTAAAGTCTGCAGCCGTGTGTGAACAATACATGAGGTTTTGAAGAGTTGAATAGATAAAATAATTTACTTTTTCATAATAGTCCGTAACGGTTCCTGCACCAGCAATGCTCAATAGAGTCTTGTTGTCCAATATTAACATTTCTTCAATCATTCCTGATCGGACATATTCTTGAAGTACATTGAAATGAACCCTGTGTCTTAACTTTTCTTTCTTCGAACAGAACTCAACGTCAGGCACCAAATAACATACGGTTGTTTTAAAGCCCTTCAGTGCCTCTAGGACACGTAGTGATGCACCAGCAACCTTACCGGACCCACAAACAAACAGGATGGCTTCATCGTGAGATTTGAGGCCTCTCTGTTTAAATCTGATTGTGGCTTCATCGTATTCTTCCACGGTACTCTTCTTTTCAATACCGTCATCTTCGTCAAGAATTATTATTTTATAATTCTTGGTATGTGGCTTGAAGAGTTTGGCTATATTTTTTCCAGCCTCTCCTAATCCTACTAAAATCATTTCATTCTCCTATTTGTTGTGCGTATAATATTGGTATTGTAACTATCTTTTCTGAGGCAAAGACAAAAACTCTTACTGATGGTAGGCTAATCTCATTTGGGTATGAAAAGACCTCTAAAACCATCGCAACATCACCATTCTTGTATCCGAAAAGCGAACGTTCATCCCATGGACTACTAAAAATTGTTATGAGATCACCTTCTTTCATCTAATTCGCTCAACAGTTTCATAAAACTCTTCAGAACAGGATGTGTCTTACTATTATGGAGGAAAAATACTTCATAAATTGGGTCTCGAGAATCTATTGTGCCGATCCTTACATTTCTCACCAATCCTATGTGGCCCGTAGTATATGTTGACCATGACCAATGAGGCAACGACTCAACTATAATTACTAGATCCCCTTTCTCCATTGAATACCTCAAGTTCCGTGTCCCACATTGGAACTTCTACCCCGTCACTCATAAATACCCAATATAACCTAAATAGTTGTCCGACTTCTTCTATTTTAGTCACAATTCCAATCTCACCGTTCCTATATCCTGTTGTTTGACAATCAGAAAGGACAACCAAATCACCAACTACCATGAAAACTCTTTTAGTTTCCCCAAACTCTTACCCATTGAGCAGTTAACCTTGAACTTGCCCAAGCGGGTGTTCCCAAATATTTCCTTTAATTCAGGGATGAGTCGTTTGTCGTCGGCATGAAGATCAATGATAACGCTATCGTGAACAATCGCAGTAACATGGGATCTTGTTGCCCTAAGGAAACCAGAAATTTTGATAAATCGTTCGAGTGTGTTATCAGAGGAACTTGATTGTAAAAGGTAATTGAGTGCTTTACTAGGGGTAGTTGCAATTGTTCTCCCGAATGGAGTGCTGACCATTTCACTTTCGGCGTCATAATATCTTTCCAAGAGTATTTCTCTATCGTAGTAATCTGATTCAATGGCTGTAGATTCTGGGTTGTAGAGCCAAGCGAATATTTTTGTTTTTGCTTCGTCTCGGCTAAGATCTTTTCGAAAAACGTTTTTGATGTTCCATTCATGAATATCCTCCTCTGGTTGTTCATGTTCTAACAATGCAAGCATTGTTCTAATCTCGGAAGCGTTGAAATCAAGTTCCAAGAACACATCATTGGTTGGATAGACGTGGTTTTTGAGTTCTGTCTTAAGATTTAATATTGGAAAAGAATCTTTCTTAGTTGTTAGTCGACCAGTAATTGTTCCAAACAAGTTGTAATCAATGTATGGGGTTGTTTCGCCAAATTGACTGTAAAGATGCTTTGCCTTTAAATCATCTGCAGATATACAATATAGAGCGAATGAATTAAGGTTGATTGGGTGTCGTTTCAATTCCTTTATGGCCGCTTGGGCGTTTTTTAATAAAGTGTAGTGTTCAGGTCTCTCGTAGTTATCAAAAATCCACTTGGTGATTTCATTCTTGGTGTCGAAGTAGTGAATCAAATGCTTCTGAGGTACGACATCGTAAAAGCAGACATCGTCAAGATCAATCTTCGATGTAATAAAACTCTTGAAATGAGACTTCATCAATTTACTAACAGAACTCCACCGTTCCCTTAAGAATTCTGGACATACAGAATCGAGTGATTTGCCCTCAACAAGCAAACTAGCGTAATCGACATCCATACCGAATAGGTGGTCTGAATATGACCACGTTTTTGATATTCCTTCTGGAATTCTTTGCCAAATGAACTGACCGTCTAGGTAAGTTCCAGCACAATCTAATTTATTGTCTAAAAGTTGAAAAAACATCTGCAGGGTCCTCCGAAATGTGTTATAATAAGTGTGACGGTACTAATAGAATAACATATCTCAACAGGCTTGTCAAGTTATTTGTGAAACTTTTTTTTGTAATAGGTCAGCGACCCTTCCTTGGTGTTGTACCTGTCTCTGAATTGAGATTCAATGAATTGCATTGCTTGTTCTGGTGTTATCGCAAACAATCTTATGGAGGTGTTGTGGATAGATCTCATTTCGGAATCAGAAAACGGAAAAAGTTCTTCCATATTTCTTATTTTAATATATAATAATAATAATATAATATAATCTATACTATTAATATTGTTTCTTTTAGATATATTAGATTTAGTTTTATTATTACATACATATACTTCCTTTAAATTCGGTCTTAGATAAACAAATGAATTGTAAGTATCAAGTAGGTATTGTGATAATAAGTCAAAGTCAAAATTGTTTGTTTTATAGTATTGCTTTTCGAATACTGAAGCAACAGTTAACAATGTATATCTTTCTCGAAACTTTGTTGTAGTTGGATGAGCTAAGTCAGACACCAGCACGCTGGGATTTTGGAGATTGACGGAAAATCCAAACTGTTTGGCCATATTCATAAAGAATGCATAGTTCGGTGAGTTTAGAATCGCACTTTCTTTATTAGCATCATTTGCGAAACCAACAGGAGCTAACTGTAAAGCTAGACCTGTGTTGAAGGCGGAGCTTTGTTTGGACTTCATGAAGCCTGAGAGAGTTATCTTTGAACCAATATCTTCAGTGAGAACATGTGCTTCGAAAAATTTCAAGAAAGTTTCGAATGAATCGATCTTCCTATCAATAGGGATCATTTTTTTCACGAGAAAATCATCCATGAATGAGGCCATGAAATCGGAATATCCTTTTATCGGGCTTTCCCAACCACGAATAACAGTCAATTTTGATAGGTTAGGATCTTCATTGTTTATTAGACTTAGGTTTAAAGCGTTCTCATAGCGTATATACATCTCTTTGAATTGATCACCAACAAAGTTCATGATTTGAAAGTCTTGATTGTGAAAGGTTCTTAAGAAAGACTCGTTCGCGATGACTGGATCAAGTTGCCTATTGACTCTTCCATAGAATGACTTCTCGGCAAAATTAAAATCCACAACTTGAATCTCACTTGGGGAGAATGCATTGAGTTTGTAATTTGCTCTGTCAAAAGCTGTTTTGAGTGCTTTCGAATTATTGTTTCCTTTAAAGTTGCTCATGATATAAGTATTACGCCGTTGGATATTCTGTAGCTCTTACTTCGGAACCATCAGTATTTTTGTATACATATTCTATCTCCCCGTTATTATAAGCGACTATCTCTAGAGGGATGTTTTTTCCACCGATATTTGTAAATGTGTTAGAACGACTTGTAACAACTCTCGTATCTCCATCTACAGCAGAACCTTGAAGGTTCGCTTGTTGATCAGTAGTTAGACTTACAACGCTGCTTGACGTAGCCGCAGCAGTTTGTGCACTTGGTGCTGGTGTAGATGTTTGTGCTTCTATTTCTTCTTGTGGAATGACCTGAACAAATGGTGCACCGCCCATAACTTCTTGTAAATCAACAATTGCTTTCTCACAGAATCTAGCATCTGCGGCGTTTTTGTTCGCGGCAGCATCGATACCAAATGTTTCAATGAGCAATTCATCACTGCTTTCCGGCACAGAATTGGACGGAGCAACAGAGTTGTTCTCTTTATCTCCAGAATAATAATGTTGAGCCTTAACGCTTGTTGTAAATGAACTAGGAGTAAGTGTTGTGGATACGCCGGTGATTGTGTGATACCCACCTATACCTAGAACGTTAGCAAGAGACCTTTTTTTCTCAAGCCCGCCGGTTCTAGGGTGTCCCAGTGCAGTCCCTCCAAAACCATATGGATTTAACCATAGATCCATTCCCGGATAGAATAGTGTATTTCCAAACATCTCAATGGACACGCTATAAACTGAAGATAATTGTAATAAACCGTCAACACCATTGCGCATAAATCTAGCTTCGCGAACATATTGTAAATCTGTTTTTGAAAATTGAACTGTCTTTACCAGTCCCCTGTTTGATCCAATCTCAATATGAAATATCCCACTACCAATGTCTAGTGCATAATCCCCGACTCCCTTGTGGCTTCTTGTTGATCCATTTGGGTTCAATATGATATAGTGAAAGAAGTTTTCAATCTTTGAATCACCAGCTGGGCTGCCCTCTAAAGGCAATCCCGCAGGCTGCACTGTATTTTCACCCTCAATATTTGAAGGCAACCTGTTGTCGTCAGTGTCTAAGATAGCGTTGGCTCTAGACACTCCAATTAGGCTACCGATCTTGTCTTCTTTGGTGTCTGAGTATGAAGAAAATTGTCCGGTTTGAAAAATCAATCTTTTTTCGATATCGCGATTAACACATGCCTCTAGCATCGCATTTGATACCAATGCGTTTGAAAGAGATCTGATAAAGTTCAAGATTGGAAAAGACCTTCGTGTGGATTTTTGACTTAGAACGTTGTCGACAAACCATCTAGAGAAAAATTCAACAGAAATTGGTATATGAGAGATATTAAATGAATTAGTCTGCGTTTCTTGGAATAATTGAAATTCAAAAGATCCCAAGATAATCATCGTGTTTGCCAAACCTCTTGCCTTACCATTGTCTCTCTCTAGGTATAGAGAATCTAAGACCGTATAAAGCAAGTCTCCAAAGAAAAAATACTGAACAAGAGTGTCATTCTTGTCTGCGTCGTTAAAGTCAAACCCATTGCTGTTCTCTGGTAGTCTCGTGTTAAGTACAATACCTAAATCTCCAGAGTTCGCATTGGCTTTGTCTTTGTCTAGTGCAACGGTGCCTAAAATATCGCACTCTCGGAAGTATCCATTGTCCAGAAACTGTCTCCGATGATTGTCGTCTATAACACAGTTAAATATCTTATTATTTTTTTGCAACCTTTTCATGATAGAACTTAGTGATTGCTTCAACAGGACCTCTTCAATAGCAGCGATTGTCTTTTTAGCATCAGTCAATTGATCAATGGTGCATTTTTTCGAGATAGCCAATTCATTTAGTTTCGTTTCGTTGACTAGTCTCTGATGTATCACTTCCGGCGTCGCCAAGGCATCATATCTCAGACTCTTAAGAGCAGTTTCAACATACGCTCTATATGTTAGACTAACTTCGACAGTCCCATCATTTTTAATATTAAAGCTGTGATCTATCATACATAAGTAGAATGACTTATTCATATTCTTGATTGCTGATCGGATGTTAGGTAAGTCGCTTCCAATCCCTTCGAGACTATCCGGAACATTATATCCAGTCTCCACCATAATTCTGTAAAAAGATGGGTCATACTGTCTCAAGCTGGTGACGGGTACTCCTTGTACGCGTTCATCATCGTCTGGTTCTGGTTGAACAATCAAGTCTACAAAACTAAAGGTATCTCCATTGTAAGACTTTCTCTCTCTAATGAAATCCGCGAAGCTCTGAAAAAACAAGGTCATGGTACCTTTAACATCATTTCTAGCTTCTGCTGGATTTGTTCCATTGAATTCTAAAGTGAAACTCTTAAGGCCAACACCATCTCCCTTGTCAAACTCAGCTTCCAAGAAAGATTGGACTTTTCCCTCCACTACCGTTCCACTTCTTCCTGCTTGAGGGTTTGTAAAGTTTTTACTTCTTGACAAGTCGGTATGCATCGGGAATATAAACTCAGTTCTTTGCAACTTCCCGGCTGGATCATTTAGTACCTTATATAGTCTAAATTTTGGTACAAGTTGAGTCATAATATGAGGAGGGGCTTCAAATAGGTATTGGGATTTTTCTGAAGAAAAAATATTATTAATCAACTGCTCTTTGTTTTCTGAAGTCGCTCTCCAAAATCTACCACCGAATGGTTTTTCTGGGTTCGGCCCATCAGGATTTTCTGATGCTTGGCGATCTATTATGTGTTCCTCATAAGGTATTGCGAGCTTTGACATGTTCATCATTAAAGCGCATTGTTTGTAAAATTTTTGCCGGTCTTGGATCTGTTCATCTGTGAGCGTGGTTATGTCGGGTAAAGGTATATTGGCGAAAGCCTTTCCAATCGCATCATCAGCAGCGGCTTTGGCTGCACCAACATTGCTATCATCAAGAAAGTTCTCATCTCTACTTAATTCAAAAGAAAACCTATTCCACAACCTTAATCTTCTTTCAACATCCTTATCTATAGCGAAGATGGATAGTGTTTTTTTTAAAAATTCATCATCGGCTACTGTGGCTCTAAACGAGGCACCTACAGATTTACCATTCGCAAGCGCATGTATGGCATTCCCCAGGAAGTTTTGATATTTATTTAAAACCAGTCTTTCTAATCTATCTGACTGTGACCGTTCCGATGCTGCCTCATAAAGAGACTGGCCGAAACCAGCCAGCATAGCAAGGTTGAATGCGAGAAGGACACCCTTTAGGCTCACTATGAATCTTATGACCTTAGTTGCTCTCACTAATCTCTGAGTGTTTTTTCCTACCTTACCCATCTTGGTTAACTGTTTGAACGCGTTTACACTTATATTTCCCGTCTTCCACTTAGATGATCCCCCAAGTGGATATTGCTTGTTTAAGACCGTTAGCATTCTCCAAGCATTTATTTTGGTTACACCGTACTTGGTCATGATTGCGGCCGTACCTCCGACCAAAGTACTTGTGTTGATCTGCGGAAACTCTACAGGTGTATCATCTTCCGCCTCGAACTCTTTTAAAAGTTTACCGGTCCAAAATGGCGTTTGTAAAACATCATAGTCTCCTTCGGGATCTGGATTAGAGAGTTTTATGAGCCCTGTGGCCTTGTCGATGAACTTGGACCTATTTTCTCCCAATTGTTCTCCAAATGCTGTCCAATAATCACTATCGAAAATAATTCCCCATGAGTCATAAAACTCACCACTGTAGAAGTTAAAAGGGTTTTTGGTAATATCCTTCCCCCTCAACGCTTTAGCTAAGATGTCGATCTGATCATCAGTATAATATATCGCTGTATCTGGGTCTTGGTCTTCGGGGGGAGTTGTCTTTCCAAGTATTGTGGCCTTTGTGTTCCATTTTGTCAATTTTTTGAATGTTTCCAATTTATCAACAGGTATGGTTGTGGCGTGAGTCACATTAACCGTTTTATATTCTTTGCTCAAATAAGCCTTATCTCCATCTATAATTATAGATAGTGGACCTTCGCCATCTCCAATTATTTCAAATAATTTGAATGCGCCCGTAACTGTAGGGAGCACCGAGACCGACGCACTAGCAACTTGTTGAATTTTATCTACTGCTGTGGTGTCCTTGGTTTCTCCTAGAAATTCAGGAGACAAACTAGTCTGCACTTGAAACCCAGTCTCTCTAGACGAGATAAGTTTATCGGATAGTTTTTCAGACAATTTTAACTTGAAATCATCGTAGGTGTACCCTCTGTCTATGAGCGTTCCCAAGAATGTTTCTTTAAACAATTCTCCTACTGTTCCATTTTTCATAGCTTTTGTTATTGAGTCATTTATTTTGTTTTCTGCGATTTCGGTCTTGACCGGGTCGATTTTTTTTAAGATGATGTTGTTGTCGGTATCATAAGTAATGTAGTTTATCTTCTTGTCTGAGTAGACGGAGAGCAAAAGGAGTTCAAAGAATCCTCTATTGACCGGATTGTTCACATCTAACCCATCAGACAAGACCAACCAGTGGGAAACAGCATATTTGTAGTCTTCTTCATTTTCAAAATTTGGCCCAAAGATTGTGATTGCTCTGCCGGCTAAATAATCATCAATCGCCGTTTCTAGATCCGAGGTCATGTAATCGTCGATAAAAAACGGATTCAATAGCATGTTCTTTATGTCCACATTGATCAAGTTGGATGGTCCAGCAGATATTTTCTGCGGGGAAAATTTTCCCATTAAGAGTCCTTCTGTTCTCGTTCTTAGATTTGGGCTCATCCTAACACCTCAAGTGCAACCGCAACATTCGTGGGAATCTTAATCTCGTCTCCTTCTGTGAGGTGAGCTTCCGTTGGAGTATTATTCAATTTTGCAATAATCCACCATAGAGATTGGTCCCCCATGTACTTCGAAGCTAAATACCAGAACTTCTCGCCATTAGACCAATAGTGAGTAATCGTCGGGATTCTATCAATATCTTCTTGCGAAGGGTTTGACAAAACAGGCGTTGCGAATTGCTCTATTTCTTTCACTCCTCGATCTTCAAAGATTTTTTCATACATTTCATTTCTGTTTTTAGCTATTCTTCTTGAGTTAAGTCTTGACATAATTAAGATCCTCCATCATATGGGAACTTAGTGAATGTAGAAGTTACAGGCTCTCCACCAGTTGAATTCCATCCTAAGTCATATTCGTGTTGCGGTGTGAAGTCCAGAGATACGTTGTATACTTTCGGGAAAAACTTTCCTTCTCTTTCCTCCCCTTCATTAAACATTCCCATGTCTATGACTGGTGTCGCACTGAATGAACCGATCCAACCTAATAGTCCTTTTTCGGAACCATTTTGAATTAAGTTTGCGAACTTTAATCGAACCAAAGGTGACTTCGCAAGAGACAGAGCATTTCTAGTGATAGTCGTCGTAGACCCTGACGGTGGTGCGATACTTGTGTGATAAGCAGGATACATGAACTGCTTTACTTTGTTTACTTTGGTCAAATTCTTTTTGGCCTCTGCGATATCCACCGCAGGCAAATCAAAACTCAAAGATATCTTCCTTGAGGTATTTTGGAATGTTCCAATTGGATCTTGGCGTCCATAGACTTGCTCTTCCGTCCAGTTCGAAGACAAACTGTCGTTGAAGGATGTGATGAATGCGTAAAAATCAACACTCGCGCCTGGGATCACCCCTGAGATTTCAATCATTGCGCCTGATTTCGTCGCATAATTATCAATATAACTCGTCATTTAATTCTCCTTAAACTGACATCGATGTGTTTGCAGCAACATCTTTAATATAGGCCTCGAACTGTTGCCCACCGGCTTCCAAAGTCAATTTCATTCCATCGAATACGTTGGACACATTTGCCGTTACGTTCGTGCTTGATGCCGCAATTTTCGCACCAGTCATGTCGAAAGCAGTATTGGAACCAATCAGTGCAAGGTTTTGCAATGTTGACGTAACTTTTACGTCCGAACCCATTTTGGTCAGTTCCTGCATAGCTCCTCTAAACTTCGTTGCGATTCCTGAGAAGTCCGCATTTCCAATATCAGCCATTGCTTTGATTGTATCGGAGCCTTCACTGACCATTTTCGCATTTGATTCCGCCATTTTTGCCTTGCTATCCGCCATGCTAGCTAAGGTCATTGCGATTCCACCACCAGCTAATACAAGAGCACCCAAGACGCCAGCGCCAATTCCAGTTGCAGCAACAGCAGTCACTGCGGCAGTCGCAGTAGCAATTCCTGCTCCAATACCTGCGATGGCTGGGCCAATTGCTGCTAGACCAGCCATCAAACCTCCACCGACTGCGAAGAGTGGCGCAATCACCAAGATACCAGAGATAGCCAACGCTGCGGTCCCAAGAGCTTCTTTTGTTTCTTTGCTCATATTTTGGAATGCGTCCGTTAGATAATCGGCGATCTCCCCAAGTTTCTCTAGGGCAGGTTGGACCATTATGATTAATTCTGTTGCGAGATTCTGGAACTTATCCATTGTCTTGACGGTTCCCTGAACTGCATCGTCAAATTTTTGTTGTGCTGCAGCGTTGTTTTCCATCTCGGCAGCATTTGCTTCATAGTCAGCAAGGCTCATTGAAAAGATCCTATTTGCCTCGTTCATATCTGTGATACCTGCTGCGGCAGCAATTGATTTTTGAGTGAACCTGTCCATTTCTCCAAATGCTATACCTTGTGCTTGAACTTGTTGCACAAGAGTCTTCATTCTCTCATCTTCCGTCATCATCAACATTTGAGTTGTAGACAATTGAGTACCAAGTAGTGCGTTGAAGTGTGCTGCGCCTTCTGCAGCTCCGGAGAATGTGTCAAACTTTTGAACGATCCCGAGCAAAGTTCCAACTTCAACCCCTGCAGCCTTAGCTTGAGCAGCCAAGCCTTTGAATACTTTGATCGAACCCTTTCCATATACAGCAAGCGTCTTTGATGCTGCGTTGAAGTCTTTAACGATCTTATCTGCACCAATACCCAGTTGAACACCAGCCATTGCTAGTTCTGTTTGAGTTTCGATTGCTTCAGTCGCACCCATGCCCATTATTTTAAATGCGTTCTCCATGAACTCTGCTGTATCTGAGGCACTAACTCCAAGTTTTTCCATTTGTGAAGTGGAAATTGCTAAGTCTGTCTGAGTCTGCTTTGATAGCTTGGCGAATTGAGATGTCCCCGCATTTAAGGCAATGATCGCATTTGCTGCACCATCCATCGAAACGCCAAGCAGGTTTCCTGCTCTCTGTGTGTCGTAGAGTACATCGTTAAATTTACCGACAGTTCCAGTTTTTGCTGCTAATGTCGCAAGACCAGCGTCAAATGCGTTTAAAACTTTCATTGATTCGGAGAAGATTTTGCTTCCGATGTTCATTGCGATATTTTGTAGTGAAAACATTGTCTTGAATTTAGCTTTAAAATCATCCAATGCAGCAAGTCCATCAGCCGAGGTGTCTTGAAACAATCTAAAAGTGCTTTCCATTTTTCCTACAAAGCTGTTGCTAAACTTGTCGGTAAGGCCAACAAGGCTGCCCATACCATCAACAAGATCTGATACACTCCTCTTGTGTTCTTCTGATAAATCATTAATCCTTGCTTGCTCCAAGGAGACTTCGTTATATTTTTCGATTAGAGTATCAAAATCAGCACCGAACCGACCAGTCAGAGAACCAATCTCTTCCCCTGCCTTTATTGCTTCTTTGAGGTTATGCAATGCTGACTTCTGGTTGGCCTCGGTTACTTCCTCCAAGCCCTGTTTTTGAGCCAACAATAACAACTCAGCATTTATCATCTTTGCTTCTTGCTCTCTAGCAGCAGTATGGTCCTGCATTGCTTTGGCGGACTGCATTAGAAGTTTGGCTCTAGACTTTTCTAGTTCAAGCGCCATCTCACTCGCCTCAGTATCGATACCTGACGATGCCCCGCCTTTGGAACCCCATGCTTTTTTGGCTTCTTTGGTGAGATCTTTATCATCGGAAATTCCTTTGATAATCGCCATCAGCTGTTCTTTTGTGTATGTCGCCATGTGTTGTCCCTCGTTATTCCCTAATTAGCTTCGAAAAACAAAAACCCAAAGGACGTTACCGTCTCTTTTGGGCTTTCTTTATTTCCTTGGCTTCTTCTTCGAACTGTTTTTTCATTCTTTCAACAAACCAACTCCTCAAACCGATTGGAAGATTGTATGCTTCGGTCAATGACCAGCCTCCAAAGTGTTTCAAAATGAAGAACTGTTCATAGACTCCTTCCATGAACTTAGATGTTAGGCCAAAAAAAGTCCGTTCCAAAAGGAACGTCGACCTCCTGCTCGTTAGAGCAACTCTTGCAAGTAAGAGTCTGTGCGATTCTGACGCTTGTAGTACAACTTCTCAAGCATTTCTTAAAATGTGTAGCATCGGATACGATCATGTTGTCAACGTAAGAGTGGATCACTTCTTCTTCTATGAAGTTCTCAACTGACTTGATCATCTTCTTGTATTGTTCCACTGCGCCATATTCAACTGTTTTACCTTGAATGGCCATTTCCATGATTCTATTTTCGTCTTCGCCATTTGCGAGCCTAAACTTAACCGTGAACTTTGTGCCCGGCATCTTTGTTTGGTATAGTCCATTTCCAAAGTACTGAACAATGTTCATTCCTTCTTCGTCAAGACCACCTTCGATCTTTGGCGACATCAGATCAAACGTCATCATGTTCTTGGTTGCGCACTTGGGACAGTTAACTATGGCGTCGTAATTCGCCCCGTAAGCCGTCGCACGAGCTTTGATGAGTATTGCGTTGCGATCACACACAAGAAGACTTAGAGGGTCAATCTCGGTGTCTACAATGATGTTTTGAAGTACTCTCTCTAGTGCGATCCCTTTTCTTATAAGAGATTGGTTTGAAAGCGTGTCTTCATCTTTTGCGGTCATGAATTTAATCTCAACAAAGTCAATCCCGTTTAGAGGATGGTCTTCTGGATATCCCTGACCTTTTGATGGAAGGTCAACGACCTCCGTTGGAGCCACAAAATTTAATGGACTCATTGGTGAAGCATCTGAGTGCTCTGGTTTATTGTCTGATCCCAGACGGTTGGAATTTCTTCCCATTATACCTCCAATTATTCAAAAGTGGCGTAGTCGTAGGCCACTTCTATTGTTATTTCTGTTATGTCATCACTTCCATAGTCAAGTCTCGAGAAAGACAGCGAAGTCATGAAAGCTCCTTTGACTGTCCATGATTCAACTGGTTCTCCATCGGCATCCAATTGTTGAATTGAGAGTCCTTCAATGAATCCTTTGTTAGCTTTTGCCAAGCCTTCCATGGGATCCTCGCTACTAGGGTCTACATATCCTAATTCTCTCAACTCGTCCACTAGTAGGTTGATAATATCTCCTACGTCTGCTACAATTAATGAGATGGGTTTCCATGTAGCAATACCGGGATATTTGAATTTGTGATTGATAAGTTGATATTCACTGTTAGAAATCTCGAAAGATGGCTTATCAACCGACTTAGCCCACCACCAAGTTGTCTGATCGCCATCTAACAATTTAAATCTAAAGTTTCTTTTAGGTTCAAGACTTGCTTCCGTCCAAAAGGTCATGTATAGCCTCTATTAGTTGTTAGTCGTGAATTGTGAAGCGCTTCCGTCGCCGTGAGCACATTCAGCCCAGTCATATCGCCAAGTCATGTCGATTGTTCTCAAGTCATCGTTGTCATAAGATAAGTCAGAAAACGAAACTCCTTTCAACCAAGCATTCTGCAAGGTCCATTCTTCAATCATGTTACCTTCTGAATTTAAAATTGTAACGATAACGGATTTGGTAGCAACATTTACAGAATTCTTTTTGGACATTGTAGTCAATGCTCCAGCTACATTAAGATCGTTAGCGGTCTTAATTTTGAAACCGGCCTTTAAGACGATATCATTGGTTAATTGAGCTGCATTTGGTGAAACTGGGTCCACTAGAGACATGCTGCAATCAGTCCAAGTCAAGCGACCAGGAAAGTAATACTTGTTGTCCATGAAGTCGTGAGTTGCTTCCGCGATATCGTAAGATGGGGTCTTGAAGTTCTTCGCCCACCAGATAACAGAGTTGTCCCCAAAACCAGTGATCTCCACTTTAAATCTAAAATTTCTTTTAGGCTCTATCGATGCTTCTGTCCAAAATGACATAATGTAATTCTCCTATTTATTAATAATTAGTGTTGATTAAAATTCTACGCCACTTTGAGTGATAACAAAGTCAACAGCGATAAACTCGATCGCACGGGCAGGCTTAACGAAAACCTTTGCGTACAAAATGTTTCGATCTTGAAGATCTGGGGTTGTGGTGGTCTCATCAAGAACAAGCTTGTATTCAGTAACACCAAATTCAGCCTTAACTCCGGAGAGAACGATGTCTGCTTGAGCCTTAAAACGATTCCAAGTTGCTTGGACGTTTTGATCAAACAAGATAGTATCAGCAATATCTCCGATTTCTTTCTTCAGATAGTTCATCAAACGACGAACGTTGATTCTATCTAATGCAGATGCTGATTGTTGAAGAGTTTTTTGTCCAAAGATCACGGTGTCACCTGTTGCAGGGAAACGTGCGATTGGATTGATGTTTACTTCGTATAAGCTATCGCGATCAGCTTTAGTTAAGTGTTCGATTGTTCCTAGTACTGCAGGACCTCCAGATCCACCAAGAGGGTTTAGTCCACCTCTTTGGAATCCAGCAGGCGCAAACCATGGCTGAGAGTCAGCTTCTGATTTCGCAATCGCTCCAAGAGCAGCTACTGATGGTGGAGCTACGATAATAGTTCCATTTCCATTTAAAGTATCAGACAATCGGACATTTGGATAATAAGTCGCAGCATAAGAACTATCTAATCCGGCAGCATTTATTTCACCGACAATACCACTGATGGTTTGAGGAGTATCTGTAGTAAGACCATTATCAACTGCAGGTGAAAAAATACCTTCAACATCGATAATTGCTAATGCATCACCACGAGCCTCAGTTTGTGAAATCAAGTCTTGATTTACTGAACGGTTTGTAACACCCGGTATAGAGATCAAGTCATAACGAATAACGTCTCTATCTGCTACCATGTTAAGCGCAGATTCCATTGAGTATTGAGCGTATCCGCTTGCATCCAACTCAACTTTGTTGAATGGGTTTTGCAACTTAATGTTAAGTCCGTCAAATCCACCGAAGAATGGTGCGACAAATTGCTTAACACCATCTGTGTCAATAAGTGTAGCAAGTGTTATTACTGGGGTTGAACCAGATTCGAAGAAATACTTGCCGCCAAGCTTCTTAACTTCGTCCAAAGTGAACGTGTATGATGCTTCAGACAGTGCATCACCTTCTGCTAAGTGTGGCTGAAATAGAGAGTCTGCTCTTAATTGACCTAGGTCTCCGAAGTTCTCGTCGCCTTTTTGAGCAGCGTAAGAGAGTCCAAGTAATGCAGTAGAACCATAGTCTCCGTTTCTTATATTCGTACCTACTGTTGACAACCCATATTTCGGATAAGAAACAGTTACTGTATCGCCAACTTTGAGTTCGTCAATTAGTTTATTAGACTGACCGTCTGGTAAGGTATTTTTACCGAAGATCCAATCTTCAGATCTAGCAGCATTGAGTTGTGTAATTGCAACATCGCCAAGATAAGTTCTTGGTCCAACGAATCCAACTGGAAAGTCAGCTCCGATTGTCGCTGTAGCTGTAGGCATTTCAACTCTGACTAAGTTAGAATTGTTAGTGTATGTACCCGTGGTAATAACTTTTTTGCCATTCCATTCTTGATTGATGTTCCCAATTTTCTTTTCGATATAATTCGCATCAGCAGGATTTAAAGTTAAGTTTACAAACTTTTCAATGTATTGAGAAGCCTTCATTCCAACACCAGCGATCTCCAAAGAGAATGTAGCATTTGGACTAAGAGCAGTACCGCGACGAATATCTTTGATTCTCACGACGTGATTCTTGTGAAAGTCTGAGCCTTCTTCTAAAGCTACCAATCTAAACAATTTCTTTTGTGCAGGCTTCGCACCGATAAACCAACCAGACTTTGCTGCTGTGGCTTCGGATTGCCAATCAGTGAATTCACCATTTGATCCAGAACGAATCGCTGCTGTGAAAGCAATGAGGTCATTGCTAGCATCTAGTCTATTAACTGCATGTTCAAAGGTCTCGCCTAAGAAGTAGTTCAAAGCATTAGTACCTGTTCCATCTGCGAACTCTGTAGCATCTGTGTTAAAAACATTTCTGATAAAGTTTGGTGATGCTGAGTCGAAGTTAAAGGTATATTCTTGTTCAGCGTTAACGCCACCAGATACATGAGCGGTCCAACCACTTGTCCCTTTAACAATAGCGGTTGCTCCATCTTTAGTGATGGCTGTTCCAAAACGTCCATTACCAGATAATGTGATGTTACTTGCGCTCATGTAAAGAACTGCAGCAAGTGTTCCGCTTAATGCAGCTGTCGTTGGAAGACCGCCTGTAAACGTTATGACTCCAGAGGCAACTGTGAAGAGCAATGTTCTGCTATACGATATAGTTCGAGTGTTACCAGTGGGGCCGGAAACTGCTTGTGTTATGATGAAGAAATCATCTGCAGGATCTGCTTGCACTGCTTCGAAGTCCGCATGATTATTGATAACAGCAACCATCGCAGTTGCCATTTGTGCTCTAGTTCCACAAATAGTCGGAACAGGTCCTATATCAGTAGCGGCTACTACGGTTGTTTTGAAAGTAAATACAATCCCAACACCAGAAGCATTTTCAATAGTTAAAGTGTCTCCATCAACGGTTGTTGATCGACCGGTGTCGTCAATAGTTACCGTCACAGAAGCAGCTTGAGTAGCAGGGTTTGTGTTAGATGCGACAAAGATTCCAACGGCAGATTGAACTGCGCCAACGGTAGTGATTGCGCCTCCAAGGTTATCCTGAGGAACACTCCAACCAGCTTCATAAGATGCACCAGCTTCTTTAATTCCAGCTAAGCGAAGGAATTTAACAGGGCCAACTCCAGCAGCCAAATAGGCTTGAGCAGCATAGCCAGCATATGAAGGAGCGCCAGTATTACCTTCTCGCCATGGATCTTGGCTCTTAACCCCATCCATTGGTCTTCCAAAAACTTCGATAAAGTTTTCCAAACTGTTAACCTTAACAGGTTTCATTGAGGGCCCTTTTCTAGATCTACCGATGAGAAGCAATCCATCTTCCTCAGGTACTAGGGTTACTTGTGATTGGTCGATCTCTCTCAGCTCAATTCCGGGAGACGCAAAGTCAAACTTGGTAGGCATTAATTTACTCCTAATAAAATATTATTTTCCTAGTAAATAGTTAAATAAAAGCCCAAAGTCATAAATCTCTAAATTTCTCACCCGACTTATCCCAAGGTTTACTATCTCCAACAATCACACGCTCTCTTGAGATCTTGACCTCAACTACCGACTCCTTTCTCTGAATGAAAGGTTCGTCGTCATTATGGTCATTGCCCGTTAGGTAGCCGAGGATCTTGATGGTCGCTTTCGCTGTGAATATTCTTTCTTCTTCTCCAAGGTTACCGGAGCTTGATGTACCAAAGTCTGAGTCGATAAACGCTTCATATTTGTATCCACCATTTTGAACGGTGAAGTTTCTTTTTCTCTCGGAAATAAGGAGAGGTAAGATCTGATTCATTTGTTGTTGATATTCTGTTCGGATAAATACTTCAAATGTGCAAGCCACATATACGGGCCTTGGGATTGATATTGTTTCGTAGACAACTTTCTTTGAAGTTGTTGGTCCGGTATTGTCTCCGGTCTCTCTACGTCGGTCAGCGTTCTTAAAGTTTTGAGTCTTGTCTTGTTTAATGACTCTCTTTATCATAATCTTGTTATTGTCGAGCTCTTCCGATTGAACTGCGCCTTTAAAAGCATCATCTTTTGAGACACCAGTTCGTGCGACTGTGATGATTGGAAGCCTTAACTTGCCAACACTATCTCTCAAGTCTTTGTTGTTTTTTATCTGATAAGCTCTTTCTGAACCAAACCACAATACCTTAACCTTCTCGATGCCCTGATTTGTTCTTACGTGGGCATTAAGTGTCTCATCTACAAACCTAAACACAGCAGTGTCTATATTCTCTAATGTTGATGGTACTTCTGGAACTTGACTATCCTGCATTGAATACTCCGTCTCTTGCTCTTATACAGTCAGCTGATATCTCAAACCGGCTCTCTGGTTGTCCAAAGAGAAGCTTGGGCTCGTTTAGCTTGACTATCTCATAGTAGATAGATCCAAACCTTACAAAGTCACCCTCTCGGACAAATAGATTTTGATCTTCAGTCAATCTTCTCTTGTGGAAGTTGACGGTAATTTTTGTCGACTTGTCGAGTGCGATGTTTTCTAAGTCTGCTGTTTCAACACCATTGTAGGTAACCAAAGCATAAACTCTTATTGGATGCAGAAAGGTCTTTTCTATTGCCTCTCCATATAATGGATGGAATTCTGTGTTGTCAACGTCGATGGGAAAGTACAGGACTTGTTGACCAACAACTCTCTCGATGATCTCATCGTTGATCTGCTTTACGAGGTTCTTCTCTTTCTCACCTAAGAATAAAGGCGCAGGTGGCTGTGCTGGTCTTTCCCATTTACCCATCTAGATTACCCCACAAAAATCTTTAGCGGAGTCTTTGAGACGATTGCGTCCATATTGTCCACCATTGCTTTATCTGTCTCGGCAATCTTAGCATAGAGCATTTCATCAAGTTGCTTGTTGAGCTCTTCTCTTAATGTCTGCTGTTCGCTAGAAGCTTGTCCTAGAAGGTCTGAGGCGTTCAAGGAGACCGTGTCTCCGGGAATAGGTATGCTACCCCCAAACTTACCTCTAACTTGTCCTAGGGTCTCTTTAGAGAGCGCTAAGGAGAACCTTCTGACCCACTGTTGGCCGATGGAGTTAATCTTATTAAAAGGAATGTTCTCCATAGGCATAGTGTTCATGTTGTTAACTCCATCAACACCAGAGTCATATGAGCCAGTAGTGAATGCTTCGTTACCAGTTTCGACAGTAAATCTAAACCAGAACTTTTCTGGGGAAACAGCGTCTGGGGCTGGATATAGTACTAATCTATTGTCAATCAACTCATACGAATAATGAGATGTCCTTGTATACAAGTGATCTTCATATTGTATAGCTTGAAGCTTGTTTTGCCAAGGCGGTATTACTTGAAATGATGAATCATCGGCATACTGTCCGTAATTGTGCATATCACCAGTAACGTTTAGGCCACCGTAATATCCATAAAATCTCCACATTTGTCTCGGAGATATGTAGTATACTTGTCTTATTTTAATTCTCTTATTATCCATTCCAGCCCAAGGCGTTCCCTCCTGAGAGCTAGATACGATATGTTGAAGGTCATAGTCTTGTTGTTTTATGACCCTATCAAAGGATGCTGAATAGATTGGTTGAGTACCACCAACCATTGCTTCTGTTGAAAACTTATCTGCGGCCCTGAAGGCATAGTCGAATTGAAACTTGGGATACTTAAGAGATACCGAGTCTGATCCAGATACTTCGCCCTTATGATCAAAAGACCCTGTAGGGCCTCCTAGGGCGCTCCCTAAGGCATTTCGTGCTTGATGTAGGTTCACGATATAGGAATACTCTAAACAGGCTTCCTCGTAGTGATTATAGACGTTTTTGTTTGTGATCTCGATATCAAGAACGTCTCCACCAAGTCTCTTGTATGTGAATGCTACCTGTGCTGCAGCACCTGATAAAAAAGCATCTGATGTGTAAAAACCAATCGCTAATGACTCGACAACATCGGCTTCTGTTCCCTTTTCGGATAATACAATAGCTGATAATGTTGATGTTGGTGTAAGATCAGGAAATGACATATAAAACCCTCCGTCATTGTAAATAGTTTAATTAAAAGTAAACCTCCGAACACCAAGGTATTCAGAGGAAAGGAGGTTAAAATGAAACTTAATTATTTTACTTTTTAGTAGATTTTCTAGAACGCTTACGAGTTGTCTTTTTTTCTTTGACTTCTTCAACAGCTTCTTTTGCTTCTTCAATAATGTCTTCGACTGTCTCTTTCGCCTCTTTCGCTGCGACTGCAATGGTCTCTGCTGCATCATCTAGTGTTTCCTTTACTTCTTCTACCACTTCTTTGGCCAAAGATGAGGCTCCTTCGGTCATAGCATCTAATGCGACTTTTGCGACTTCAGCTTCTAGTCTTGCCTTGTGGGCTAGTTTTCGTCTTTTCTTGATAAAACGTGAGGGCATGATAAATCTCCTTAAATTGATATCTATAAGTAGTCTTTTAAAACAAAAAAGCTCCAAGCCGAAACTTGGAGCCAATTGAAGATTAATTAATTAATCTTACAACAAGTCACGACAAATGACCAATCCGTACATATCCGGACGAACCATTTTCTTACCGTAACGAGTCATAACACCTTTGCGAGGAACGAAGTCTTCAGGTCCAAAGATGGTAGGAGTTGTTTGCAATGGTACATATGGAGCGTAAACATATCCACTTTCCAAGAAAGAAGCGCCTTTACGACCGACCAAGAGTGCGTTACGTGGGAAGTATGGATCAACGATAACGTCGAACTTACGGTTCAAAGAACCAACCTTAACAGCACCGATGTCGCCTTTGTCAGCGTCAGCAGTAACGTTCGCACGGAATCCAGCTGTGAATTCCAAGATGTTCGCAACTTCAGGAGAAACAACTACGAAGTTAGCACCACCACGCAAAGTCTTACGATGGATTTGTGCAGAGACGTCATTGACTGTTTCGATCAAAGTTTCATACCATTCAGAAACAGTACCCGTGAAGTCAGGACCTTGTACACCGCCAGCGGTAAGGTCAGCACCAGTCAATCTATTTACAAATAAACCAGGTGAGCGAGACCAGTAGAAAGTCCCAGCAGTTGCGCCGTTAACCAAGTCAGACAAGATTTCACGGTCGATTTCAAGAGCGATTTGCTCAGAAAGGATAGAAGTCAATTCTACTTCAGCATCCAAGTTATGGTAAGCGTTCAAGTCTTGACCCAATTCTGGAGTCCACTTTGCTTTCAACTTCTTGGTTACCGCTGTGATTGCGATTGATTCAACTTTGATGTCGATCTCTGGAATTTGCGTTTCACCTTCAAGTCCCCAACTAGCAGCACCAGCGATAGAACCAAGTCCACCACCTTCTTCAAAGGTATCTTTTGCAGGATAAGAACCAGCACCAAAGATAGAAGCGCGTCCACCACCAGTAATTACTCCGGCACCGGCGAGTGCTTTACCACCAGTTGCATCCATTTTGTAAGTCAAGGTCAAAGTAAGCTTGTCGCTAGAGATTGAAGTCAAACGACGGATTTGAACAGCGCTAGCTTGATCTTTTGCTGAAGCTCCATCATTAACTGTTTTCAAGGGAACGATGATTGCTCCTACTTGATCCAAGTTCATTGCAAAACCAGAAGCATCCAATGCTGCAACTGTTACGGTTACTTGAAGAAGCTTGTCTGTTGCTGCATAAGTTGATGCGATATCTGGATCAAAGTCGATAGAGGCCTCATCAAAAGTCGAGTGTCCGATTGTTGCCGAGTTAGAGAATCCATCTAATGTAGTAGAGACGCTGGCGATTGCTACATCTGTAGCAATAGAGCCTGTCGGTGAAGAATAAGCTGATTGAAAACCGTAAGGTTGCTTGTCCAACTCAACAGAAGTCAAGTTAACACCACCAGTGATTTGAGAGCCAGTTACTCCTTGTCCATAGATAGAGTCACTATTTGTTTGTCCTAAGCGGTTATAAGCTCCGTTAGGTGGATTGTTTGGATCTGTTCCGAAAGTGAAATCCAAGAAGAAGATTAATCCACTTGGAAGAGACATTGGTTGTACAGAAACCAAGTCGTTCGCAATCAATCCAGCGAATACACGACGAACGATTGGGAATGCAACAGCAGCGAAACCTTCGACAGATCCACCAGCCATTGTGTTAGACTCACGCAATAATTCGCGAGCTTGATTCTCCAATAGACGAGCCATTGAAGCTTTTTTGTTTTCATCGGTCAAGCCTTCTAAAAGACCGGTTTGTGACCATTTGTTTAAAAGAGCGGCACCTTCTTGTTGCATATTGCGGTGTACCATCCCTTCTGTTAGAGTTTCGATAATAGACATTGTAAAATCTCCTTAAATTATTTTTTTATGCCTGCAAGCTTCTGCATCTTCTCTTTAAAAGAATCTTCAGATTGCTTGCTTTCTTTAATGTTTTGTCTCGAATTCAACATAGAACTTAAGTTCGATCTTCGGTTGACAGACTCGCTCAGTGATTGTGGGCCTCTTTTGCTATTAGGCGTCGACCCCACTGTTGCTTTGAGTGTCTCATGAAGTTTTTTAGCTTCTTTCGGAGACTCCGCATTTGAAATGGCTTCGACAATTTTTGACTTTTGTCGCTCATTCAGGGAGATGTCATTCAATGTACGGTTTTGATATAAAAGTTTTGCGTTGGACAATAGTGTTTCCTCAAGATAGACTTCCATCTTGGATAGGACGCTTTCCATTTGATTGTTCTGGTTCGTCAGAAACTCTAATGTCTCGTTTAATTCGTTTACGACACCCATAGTGTCGTCTTCATCTTCAGAAGCTTCTTCAGCTTCGGCTTCTTCGGGATCTGGATATATAATGTTTGCCATTGATGCGATGAAATCTTCTTCGCTTTCATTATGTCTCCAAACTCCTTTGGCTGCAGTTCTAGGTTCAAAATCAATGGGGACCTGCTTCTCTTCGATAACTTCCTCTGATCCTTCAGATAGCATATCTAAGACTTCTTGCAGTTGCAAATCCATGTCGTCTCCACCGTCGTCAAGGATGTCGTCTAAGCCACCTTCGGTATCACCAGAGGGTGTATCCATTCCAAGATCATCAAGACCCCCTAGAGAGTCATCCAGGCCACCATCAGCGGCATCTGCTTCATCTTGCTCTAGTGAAAAGTCTCCAAGGTCTAAATTAATCATTCCATCGACAGGGTCAACTGGTAAGTCCTCCACAAGAGCTGAAATTCTTGTGTATAAATCTTCTGTTCCGGGTCGACTATCATATGCACCAAGTGCTTCGATTGGAGCAGTAGTTTCGGGAGCAGAAGCACCGACAGCCGCAGCAGCGGCTTCCTCTTCTTGCATTAATTCATTTTCAACTTCATTGATGATTTCATCAACTTTGCTGGGAGGCTCTCCCATCTCTAACATTTGATCAACAGCTTCTTTGATTTGCTTTGAATATTTGTCGAGAACGGATTGTTCTGCGTTCTTGATGGCCTGCTCTCTAAGAGCCGCAGCATCGGCAATTGCTTGTTCTAACATGCTAGACATTAATTTATCTCCCGAATTTTGTTTTTCTCCAATAAATAGTGTAAATAGAGTTTAAAGTCCAAAAGAGAGCTCAAAAAGAAAATGCCTCAGCGCTTTCACGCCGAGACAAGATATGTTTCAAAGCTTAATTGAAATTAAGGAGTGTAGTTGTTAGCATCAGATACAGACCAACCTCGTGTCCCGCCATTATACATAGCTAAGATTTGAGCGTCAGATAGTGTAACGTCATCAACCCATTCCACGAAGTCAAATTGGCCATTGCCTTTATAACTTACGGATCCATTATAGTTCTCAGCGCCTATGTAGTGCTTAGTTCCATTAGGGATTCCAGTGTAACCTCTGATTCTCTTGGTGGAAGAGTTTCCGGTTTTGGTGTAAACTTCTTCGCCGTCAATAAACAATTTTACAGTCATAGATTTAGAGCTAGTAGAAGTGTAAGCAACATCCGTTTCAACAGTAACCAAGGCGTGATGCCATTCGTTAAGAGTCAAAGGTGTTGTCAAACTAACCCCATTGCTAGTTCCAATTGGTGTTGAAATGTGTAGAAGTCCAGTATTAAACATTCTTAATCCGAAAGTTACTTGCGATGGATAGTGTTGATCTGAATAAAGTCCCATTTGAGATTGCTCTGGATTGAACCACATTGAGAATACTGCTGTCGTTGCAGTTGTACTCGGTACAGTCATCGCAGACTTCTTGTAATAAGAAGGAGTCGCAGCGGATGTTGAAAGAACTCCGTCGGTGACTGTTCCTCCACCAAACATTGTGAACTCTTCCAAGAAGGTTCCAACGCCAGAAGGTTGCCCTTCCCTTCCTGCAGAGTGCAAGCCGGAGATGTCACTAGCTGATAAAGCTGTCTTCTGAATAGAGACTCCGTCAATGTATCCATCGAAGTATCCACTGTAAGATCCATTCTGCCATCCACCAATTCTAAGGTCGCCCGTAGTAGAAGTGTTTCTACCGGTTGGAACCCAAGAGTGAACCTCTTGCCCGTTGAAATACATCTTGTAATCCCCAGTCGAGGGCATTACATATGCAACGTGATGCCAAGTATCCAAAGAGATACCGCTTGGTGGTGCTGCACGATTGTTCGGATTTGGATTAGATCCCCCACCCCAAGATGTCGTCTGCATCCCACCAGAGGTCATGTTACCTCCAGCATCTGCTTGCATTGTTGAGATAGCTGTGATGTATCCATCCCAACCATTGCCCATTTTTGACACAAGACCGGCATTCCAATTGTTTGGTAATGAATTTGCCTTAATCCACATGTTTATGGTTAAGTCCCCAGACTCTCTATCGAAATCGCTAGAATGCGGTAGAGAAGCATATGTTCCCACTGTTCCATCTATAGATAGAACTCCGTCAACAAGTTGTGCGTTTCCATGCAGAGTTAGACCAGAATTTTCTTCCAATCCGACAACTCCACTAGATTCTCCACCCTCGGATGGGATTATGAATGATTCATTTACCAACAACCAAGCTAATGAACCATCGGACATGACCGTAAGCATCGCACCATCTCGAGAACCATTGTAGACTGGGATCTCTTCGATGTCATAGAATCTTGTATTTCCGGGTGTACCACCTGTTCTAATACCAGAATCCTCATCCTCAGAAGATAAGAATGAAACTCGAACAGTTTGCTCGGATCCTGTTTTAGATTCTAAATAATATTTTTGATGCTGGATATCAGCTATGTATGATGGTATTAAACCATCTGTGTTGTGTAATAAGGACCAACTTTGGCCATCAAAGCCGTAGATTTTGACATCTACTTCATGGAGACTGACTGAGATTTTGTAGTCAAAACCCACTGTTGGGACGAAACCATCCGCAATTTGCGGAGGGACCAAGTATGCAGTCTCTCTTAAGTGTGTAGTTTTTTTCATGATGTTCTCCTTATCTGGTAACCCAGATTAAACTTCCTAGTGCATCAACAGTTAGTACCTTTCCTGCATCAGCAACGGTAAATGCAGGCATATCAGAGATGTCTTCAAGCTTGTTGGCCTTCGAACCCTCTACGGTTGGTGCGACAACGCTATCTTCAACAAAGAAGTATCTCATCACTTCTTCTTTTCCAGATATAGATACGAAGTACACATCTTCATATTGCGATAAATCAACGGCGTATGTATCATGTGCTGATTCGTCAATTAGCATGAAATCCGATTGCGGTCGTAGTTCATCAATCAAAGCCCATGCTCCGTTTTGTTTTCCGTAAATATCGATATTAGCAAAGCCAACGATGATTACAGATTGTGCTTGTCCATTCGCCTGAGCCAACATACCATCAGTTGTTGGGGTTGGCTGAGTTAGTGCAGCATTTGTTTTATTTAATTTCATAGACATTTTATTTCCTCCGATGAATGTTAAGTGTCTTAAAAAAATGGCCTCGAAGATTTCTCCCCGAGGCCAAAGAGCAATGCTCAATAGCATTGAGAATTGCGAACTAATTAGCTATTATACCATGTAGTATACGCCAGCGTTCTCAAGGAAAGTAACAGAAGAGCCAGGGTAAAGAGTGATCTTAGCATCAGCTTCGCCATCAATAACCATTCCAGCAGGAGCATGGAATTCCATTGCTTCAGAACCAGCAGCAGCAGCCAAAGACAAAGTCATTTTGAAGTTTGCACCCAAAACAGGCAATGTAGCTACAGCAGAAGCACCAGAGTTAGAAACAATCTGATGTGCGAAACCGTTAGGCATTGTGATAGAAGCCGAAGCAACCGCATTAGAAATGAAGTTAACAGTGGTTTCACCATCATGCATATCAGTAATTTTGCTTTGCAATTGAGCCTCGACACCAGAAGCACGAGCAACTTCAGAATTCAAAGAAGCAGTCAATGCGTTATCACCAGCAATACGAGCAGACACTTCAGCAGAATCAGCAGCTTTATATGCAGCATCCAAAGCCGAGTCACCAGCAACACGTTCAGCGATTTCATCAAAGATATCGCTTTCAAGACCAGTCTTCATAGCAAGATCAGCAGATTCGTAAGCAGCAGTTACAACTGCATCAGCAGCAGCAAATTCAGCTTGTAAAGTAGCTTTTTCAGAAGCCAACTCAGAACGGATCGCAGCACGGTCAGTTGTTGCAGCACCGAAAGAAACTACATTAGCAGCTTCGTGTGCAGACAATGCAGCTTCAACAGCATCAACCTCTGCTTCAAGAGCAGCTTTAGCAGTAGCGATATCACCAGCAACAGTAGCAGCAAAGTTCTGATCGTCACCGATAGCAGCAGCCAATTCGTTCAAAGTATCCAACATCGCAGGTGCAGAATCTACAAGACCAGCAACAGCAGCGTCAGTGTGAGCGATAGCTTGAGACTTAGCAGTAGCGATATCAGCAGTCAACTGAGTGTTCATACCGATACGAGCTTGTTCAGCAGCCAAGAAGTCAGCATTAGTCGCAGCAATTTCAGCGTCCAAAGAAGCTTGCATTGTAGCAATTTCAGCGTCAGTGTAAGACTTAGCAGAAGCCAAAGTTGAAACATCACCAGCAGCACGGTCAAGAAGCTCTTGAGCCAAACCAGCAGCAATTACACCACGACCTGCAGAAGCAGATGCGAAAGAACCAGAAGCAGAAGCTTCGTTAGCGTCAACGTCAGCTTGGATAGCATTACGAGCAGCCAAGTTGAAAGATGCAGCAGCTGTATCAGCAGCTCCACGATCAGCAACTTCAGCAGCCAAACCATTAGTCAAAACAAGTTCTGCAGCTTCAGCGCGTTGTTGTTCAGCAGACAAACCATTAGACAATGAAAGTTCAGCAGCTTCAGCACGAACTTTTTCACCGTCAACTTTTCCGTCAACTGTGTTGATTTGACCTTGAAGACCTGCATCACCAGCAGCACGAGCGATAAGCTCAGCAGCTAATCCAGCAGTTAAAACACCCTCAGCAGCTTCGGCACGTGCTTGTTCAGCAGACAAACCAGCAGTTAAAGTTGCATCAGCAGCTTCAAAATCAGATTTGTTAGTACCGATTGCTTGATCGAGACCTTGCATAGAACCAGCGAAACCACCACGAATAGCAGAGTCACCAGCAAGTCTTCCAGCTTCTTCAGCAGAAATTGCAGAAGCATTTGCAGCTTCAGCAGCACGGGCTGTAGTAGCTTCGCTTGCACGAGCAGTTGCTGCAGCAGCGAATGATGCGTCAGCATCAGCTTCATTTTGATCTACATCAGCCTGAATAGCTTGACGTCCAGCTAAAGCAGCTGCTTCGTTAGCATCTACATCAGCTTGGATAGCATTACGACCCGCAAGAGCGACTCCAGCTTCGAATGCATCAGCAGACATTCTGTTTTGTGTCTCAAGAGCAAGTGCAGCATCATTAGATACTTCATATGCAGCTTCTTTAGCAACTTGTGCAGACAAACCAGCAGTCAACACACCTTCAGCAGCTTCAGCACGTGTTTGCTCAGCAGACAATCCAGCAGTCAAAGTTGCATCAGCAGCTTTGTATGCAGTGTCCATAGCGGCTCTTTCACTTTCTTGCTTAGCTTCTTGAGCGTCAAGAGCAGATTGAATTCCACCACGAGCAGTTGCAGCAGCAGCATCATCAGCACCATGTTGGGTGATAATTGCAGCACGTGCAGTCGCAGCAGCAGCGAATGATGCATCAGATGCAACTTCGTTAGCATCAACATCAGCTTGAATCGCACCACGAGCAGTTGCAGCTTCAGCGATATCACTGTTTGTAGATGCAATTTCTGCATTCAAACTAGAGATAACAGCAGCAACATCTGCATCATTTTGTGTATCAACAGCGTTGATCAAAGTAACGATTTCAGCAAATGAATCTTTATCAGCATCAGATGCTAATAAGATTGCGTCAATACGAGCTTCTTCGATTTCAACTTTTGCATCAGCTTCAGCTTTCGCAGATACCAATAATGCATCAGCAGCAGCTTTTGCAGCAACAACAGCAGCTTCAGCAGCAGCTTTATCAGCAGCTTGCTTAGCAACTTGAGCAGCTAACGCAGCATCGTTAGATGTTTCATAAGCAGCTTCTTTAGCTACTTGAGCAGCAAGAGCAGAATCATTAGATACTTCATAAGCAGCTTCTTTTGCAACCTGAGCAGCCAATGCAGCATCATTAGATACTTCATATGCAGCTTCCTTAGATACTTGAGCAGCAAGACCAGAAGTCAAAGTTGCATCAGCAGCGATACGAGCAGCAGCTTCTGAAGCCATCGCAGCATCGTCAATAACTTTAGCAGCAGCAATTTCAGAACGAATTGCTCCACGGTCAGTCGCTGAAACTCCAGCTTCGAATGCATCAGCATTCATTCTGTTTTGTGTTTCAAGAGCAAGAGCAGCATCGTTAGATGTTTTATAAGCAGCTTGAAGAGCAACTTGAGAAGCCAAATCAGCTGTTAAAACACCTTCAGCAGCACGAGCTGTAGCAGCTTCAGTTGCCAAAGAAACAGTAACACCGTTAACTGCAGCAGTACGATCTGTAACTTCTTGAGCCAAACCAGCAGTCAAAATTGCATCAGCAGCAACACGTTCAGTTTTGTGAGTGGTTACTTCCATTCCAATGTCGCCATTGAAAGTTTCTTGAGCAGCTTTGAAAGTACTGTGAGCCAAAGCGTTTGCACCTTCAGCAGCAGTAGCTCTTGCAGCTTCAGCATTGATGTTACCTTGAAGAACAACTTCGCGTCCATCAGTGTAAGCACCAGCAGAAGAGATAGCGTCAGCTTCAGCTTGATCAGCATAAGCTTCCATTTGTCCTTTTAAGCCAAGACGAGCTTGTTCAGCAGCAAGTGCTTCAGCAGCAGTGAAGTCCTTAGCAGCTTGGATGTGACCCATGCGAGACAATTTTTGCAAGTCGCCTTGACGGATTGTACCGATGTCAAAAGACGCATCAAATTCGTAGACTACGTCAGCAGCCAGATAGTTAAGGTCCTTGATAACATTGCTTGGAAAGTCAATGTTCTCAGAGGCCATGAGAGTCATATCGAATTTAGCAACTTGTGCGTCATATACGATAACTCCATTGTGAAAATTATTAGCCATTATTTATTCCTCCATTAAGAATATAATGTGCTCAACGTCTCATCATAGGCGGACGAAGAGCTACACATAACTACACCTTAAAAAACTTAAAAGAATATAAATATTAAACAGTTTTTAATTAAGCTTTCGAAACATTGAAAAAAAAATTATCCTTCTATAATATCGCTACTACCGATGAAGTAGAAGATTAGAACAAGAAGAAACTAGATTGTCCATCGGTATACATGCTTATCGACGACCTAGGAGACACAATTGTAAGCTGTGATTGGCCATCGATAGTTTGATTATTAGTTGTTTGAATTACTAGATTGTGGACTTGTGCGTTCGCAAGCTCATCAGTTATGATAAATATTTGTCCATTGATAAGGTTGCTAGCATCAGGCAGTGTAATTATCAGGTTTTGTTGTGATTGGAGACCTACGAAGTAATCACTTGTTTGGACTTGGTAATCTTGAGTTGCTATGACTCTCGATCTAACCTCTATTCCATGTTGCAAGTTTGGAGATATGACTACGTTCCCATTTTGATCAAGAGATAGATGCTTGAATGAACTTCCTTCTGGAATGTTTGACAGGTTCAATTGAGGTATGATTACTTTGCCGGAGGATGGTAGGAGAGATAAATCCCCAGTTGGTTGCACATGCAAATCTGCATATGTATGACTTGATAGTCCGAAAACAGCATCTGTGTTTGTCAATCTCATTTGAGGATTAGAATCTTTGATCTCGACTTTTCTAGAAGCAGAGTTTGTACCCACAGCGATTGAAGACCCAACATTCAACCCTCCACCGATAGATGCTGCATTCGCAACATTAAGTGAAGTTAGTGTTCCTAAACTTGTTACGTTCGGTTGTGCTGCTGTACTAAGCGTACCTCCAAGGTTTGTGGAGTTTACTGTTGTTGCATCAAGAGTTGGAGTCACAATGTTGTCGCTATTGACTGTAGTGTTTCCATTCGTTATGGTGTTCGATGTAATATTTGTAAAGTGACCCAAATGTGAGGACACAGAAACAGAGGAAGAAACTTCTCCAATGTTATTAAGAACTATGTCGCCATTAGAGCCTACCACAAGCTCACCAAGAACGTTTGTTGAGTTTGCTATGTCTAGTGTCGTAGAGTTTGTTGAAAGTGTTGTAGAACTATTCTCGACGTTAATAGAGAGTGTCTTGGTTCCATCTCCAACAGAAAACTGATTTGCGGTTGCTGATACACCAAATTTGGATGTTGCATAGTTTCCAACACCAACTGTTCCACTTTGCATGTAGAAGCTGTTGTCAATAACTAAACCATTGGGAGTTGAGATTGTGCTTGCGTTCATTATAATTGTGTCGCTGGCTTCATCTCCGAATGTTAAAGTATCAGCTGAGACTACAAAGTCTGTAGTGTGTGCTGTGAGTGTGCCCGACACTATAAGGTTTCCAGTTATTCTTGCATCTCCGGAGACATCTAGTGCATGTTCTGGCGATGTGGTGTTGATACCTAACTTTTGTGCTGTAGGCATTATTGAGAACGCACCAGTGGAATCAGTTGTTAAGTCTGTGTGGTGACGTGTTGGATTAAATAAGACTCCACCGTTTACAATTTGGTCTGCACCAACTGAAGATAGTCTCAACTGTGTACCAGTTGGGTCATATATTTCGACTTTCTTTTCGGGGTCGTTTGTTCCGAAACCAGATTTGCCGGCTGAGCCTACGAAAAATCTGTTTGTCGCAACAGCTAATCCTTCATTGATTACTGCGAAATCCATTCCGACTGCATTGGTGCTATTAACATTGCTAAAGTTATTGCTAGCAATTTGCGTTTGACCATTGCTGTTTGATGAGATGTTGAATTCTGTTTGCGCAGTTGGAGTTCCCAATATAACATTTCCATTTACATCCACGATACGTCCTGTGAGAATGACGTCACCCAAGGTTGTGTTGGGGATTACTGCGGTATTAGATGTTAATGCGGATGAGGTTATTTCATTTGCAGACAATGTTTCCATGGCTACATCTTCAAAGAAACCCAATGTTCCGCTAACCTCATCAGCTTTTACTTCCAATGCTTGGACATTTCCCGTGACTGAGAGTAATGTACCATCGAATAGAAGATTTGCTTCTGCATTGACGGTGTCTCCACTAACTGATGTTACGATTCTATTGTCACCTTGATTAGTGTAATAATTGATCGGCACACCATCAAGGTCTCCACCCCAGCCATAAAAGGCTGATGCCGAAACGTTCCCTGTAATATTTAGAGAACCAGTAAATTGGTGCAAGTCATCTTCGGTGTCTCCAAAGATTGAAGATCCGGAAACTTCAAAATGAAATACTGTTTTGGTTTGGTTTTGAATCTCGAAGTTGTGGGCAATGATATTCCCAGACACCATCAAAGCGTTCTCTTCGTCTGACCATAGAAGGTTAGGGTCGTGCTCTAATGCAGTCGTGATACCAGCAAGTTGAACCGAACCTTTAGGTCCGGAAGCTTGCGTACCAGCAACGTATGCCCATCCAAATTCCTTCGCCATTACTCATCGATTCCCGGTCCAGTTAATTCATACATTCTTTCAGCTGGGATTGCAGTGAGTCCAGCGCAAATACTAACATCCGCATCGGCAGTAGATCTTAGAAAGATTTGCTTTGCTTTGCAGTTTAACGTTATTTCTTGTTGATCAACAAGAGTAATTTTGTGATGTGAAAGTGCGTTGTCTAATTGATAGCCGTCTTCAAAAAGTAAAGCCCCAGAGTTAAGCACAAGGTTGTTAGAGGATACTCTATCAAATATTGTTGTTGTAGTATCTGCCGTAGTGAAGAAAGTTTTATAATTATTGTCTTCGAAAGCCCACCAAGAAGTTAGATCCGGAATAATGCTTGAGTTGTCCGGTGATGTTTTGTATGATCCATTATACACTTTTGCAATTTCACTTTCGGTCAGTGCACGGTTAAACAAGTATATGTTTGAATATGAGCCATCGTTATTGGATGATGTCGATCCCAAAGATAGACTATCAAAGTCGCCACCAATCGTTTGAGTATTAACTGTTTCTGTTAGCAATTGTCCATTTAAATAAATTTTTGAATCGCCGCTTTTAACTACAAATATCATATTAAACCATTCATCTACAACAAGAGGACTTGTTGTTGTGGTTTGAGTTTGTGTTCCTCCGCTGGATACAACAGTTCTAATTTCATCTACAAGTCTAGTTTGCACCCTGATGTCCACGCCTGTTCCAGTAAAATTAGCGATTCTTACATCGCCAGGAGTTGGATTAGCCAGAACATCAAACTTCACCCACATGGACAAGGTTACTTCTCGCGTGGCTATTATTGATGTAGACAAGTATTCATTTACATTGGGCATGTTCGCAGACCGTCTTGGCTCACAGAAAACGATATCTATGTTACCAGACTTAGTTCCATTAACGTCATTCATTACTTTGATGTAATCAGTAACATTTGGAAATTCATAAAACTTACTCTCGACACCAGTAAACTCATGATTCTTCATCCATGGTCGACCAGATACTTGATATGACCCCATGTTGTTGAGACCTGTTGTGTAATTAAAACTCATTAGGTTGCCACCCCTTCTACATTGTCTAGACTAAACATTCTGTCATTGGGGATTGTAGTAAGTTCTGCGTATATTTGAACGTCTTGTACGGCTTGTGTCGCTGTAGCATTGTTTGTGCTTGAGATAAAAATCTCTTTACACTTCACGTCAAATGTTTGTGAGCCACTCGATGCGATTGTAACAAAATTATCTTTGTTATCAGCACCTTTGACGTAGTCATGTTGACCAGCAGTATAAGGTGCAAAATGAACACGAATAGAGTGCGCATAGTTTGATTTAACCGTTATTGATTTAGAAACAGATGGAAATTGAAACCTTAATGAGGAAGTTTGGTCACCCGGCATATTAGAGCCGCTAAGATATGGGACTCCACTTACTTGGTATGCACCGACGTGGCTTAATCCAGCTGTGTAAAAATTTGAACTCATAAATCTCTCCTCTCTTTTAGGACTAAATAGTTAATCCTTGTTCTTCTTGATCCGTGATCTCCATTTTTTACGTGCGAGTCTCTTTTTCTCAGAGTCAGAAGTAAAATGTCTGTGATCTCGGACTTCTTGAATGATTCCAAGTTTCTTGCACTTTTTGGTAAATCGTTTGATGAATTTTTCCATCGTCTCGCCTTTGCGAGGTTTCATTTTGTAATTGGTAGCCATTATTTTCCCTTTGCTAATTTTGACCAAATAGCTGAAGACATTCCGAAAGCTGAGATATCAACGCCGGGATCATTTGGTGCAACACCCTCAAGGGCTTTTGAACCATGACCTCCGGAAGATTTGCCTGCTGCTTGTTGACTCAAAGGCTTTGTACCTTCAAACAAGTCCACACCATTGTATGCATCGGACCCGATTGAGTCAATCATTCTTCGTCGGTGTTCTTTCAGTTTTCTTTGCTGTGCTTCTTGATCTATTTGTGGTTTTTGATAAGTGGGTTGAGTTCGGGTTTCGACAATACGTTGACCACCTGTTCCCTTGACAACCTCTGAAATGATTCCAGAGAGAACTCCTTCTTCAAAAATTACCTCTTTGATACACTCTTTGATGAGTGGCTTTAAGGTTTTTCTTAATTGTTCTTTGTTCATTTAATCTCCAAGAATCTTTTTAAATAGATTGTCAATATTGTTTTCTTTTTGTTCTCGCAACTTTGTCGAGAATCTAGTTGGCTTTCTAGAGCTTTCGCCCGGATAAACATAGGCATCTGGGGTTGATGGTTCGGACACGATATCAAAGCAAATTAGTTGGAAGTCTTCTTCTACAACTGTTGTTCCCATAGATTCTCGAACAGATCCAAGTCCACGAGATGAAATCCCAAGCTTAACACCAGCATTGATGAGGTCCTTTAGGATTCTACCGCTAGGAGTGTCTAAGACCTTGATCTTGCCCATTACGTCCTTGCCTTCCCACCAACAGTCTGTGACCATGTGAGAAACGTTCTTAAGGTTAATTACGGAGTCATCAGGGTGATCTAATTCACCACACGCTCTGTTGTCTTTAACGATAGCCATGTAATTATCCATCTCTCTCTTGAGAACTTTGTGTGGATACTTACGACCGTTTCCATTCTTTTTGTCCGCAGTCTGAATCCGACCAGTCAAGTAGACCGCGCCATCTTCAACAACTTCTCTCTTTTCTCTTTCAGTTAAGAGATCAAGGCACCTTCCATCCGGACAAAGCGCATGGAACTCTCTTAGTAATTGTTTAGACATTCTTCTCTCCATTAATAAAAAAGGTGGGCAGAGCTTAGCTCCACCCTTAGCAGGCGTTACCTGCCCGAGCTACGATCCGCTGCAACAGCGACGGACGGGTTGTAAAACCCAGCGCTTAATCATCGACATAATCACCTCCTGATCTCGACGATAGCCTTAGTCCAAAATCATCGACTAAGACCGAAATTAAATAAGATGTACCAGCTGAAACGCAGCCAAGAACAAATGCATTCCCGAAAGAATACTCGAAACTAAATAGTTCAGTAAATGGGGAAAGGAGCATTAAAAACCAACCTACATGAAAGCCTACACACAATGGACAGTTCCACAGAGTGTTCCACTTCTTTGTATAATCCTTCTTGGGGCGGATGTCTTCGAAGATTTTACCATGCACAATCATGAAAGTCATACCGTATGCTGCTAAAATAAAATTTAAAAGTTCCAAGTGAGCCTCTTGTAGTCAATCGTCGTATTCATCTGTAAAGCTCTTGAAGGCGGCTTGGTCTAAAAACTTATTAAACTCTCTCTCGCTCATGAATCCAGAGTCAA
>Ga0209337_1000161_pt1 | contig 54104 bp, 80 predicted proteins | sample LinPmetageLP53_FD_184044 | JGI IMG/M metagenome (GOLD analysis project Ga0209337, IMG submission 184044) | Marine viral communities from the Pacific Ocean - LP-53 (SPAdes) (version 2) | ecosystem: Environmental > Aquatic > Marine > Oceanic | place: Pacific Ocean | collected 2010-02-08
AGTTTTAACGGTACAGATGAATTTGTAGAAACAAGTAGTACGGTAGATGCTACAGGAGATAAAAGTTTTTCATTTTGGTTAAAACGAAATTCATCAACTACAAATGACGGAGCAGTAATGACATTTGTTAATACAGGTAAAACCGATGACTATATGGCTATTGGTCTATTTGGTGGTTCTGCAGCGTCGGGTGCTTTATTAAATGCCGTTACGGACAATGCTGGAAGCACTGTTAAAACAAGTAGTTCAGCAATAGCAACAGATGTATGGTATCACTTTGTAGTAATTAAAAGTGCAACTGCAATTACAGCGATGTATATTAATGGAGTTTCTGAAACTTTAGCCGCTGGTGGTTTTTATTATTCAACTGCTACCGCTCCTCAAAGTTACTTAGTGAGAGCAGATTTTAGTGGTTCTAATTATTATGCAGAAATAAACTTATCAAATGTTGCAGTATTTAACGGAGTTTTAACTCAAGATCAAGTACTAACAATTTACAATGGTGGTGTTCCAAATGATATTTCTAGTTTATCGCCAACAGGGTGGTGGAGTTTAGCGGGTGATAGCTATTTTAATGGAAATAATTTTATATGCCCTGATTTAAGTACTAATAGCAATAATGGAACTAGTGATGGTATGGGTGGTACAGAATTAGTAGGTAATGGTCCAGGTTCTACAGGTAACGGTACAGCTACAGGTATGAATATACCAGAGAACTTACAAGGTAACGCACCTAACTCAACTAAAAATGCTTTTTCAATTAATATGGCAGCTAATGATAAAACGTCTAGTGTACCAGATATATCATCGTAAAAAATTATTAACTTTGTAAAAAAAATAAAATGTCAACAATATATGCTGTAATTAACCTTGATGATACGAATGCAATTCTATTCAGTCAAGTAAACCAATCAAGTGCGCAAACAATGCGTAGAAACTTAGCAAACACTCAAGGATTACTATCCTATCAAGTGGAACCTTCATTTATTACTAATGGATCTTTAGTTCCTGTTTCAACAATGAATCACGAAGAAGCTTTAGCTCTAATGGCTACAGCAGCTTGGACAGATCCTAACGCTGGACCTGGAGAGTAATGTCCTACAGAAAGAAGGTAACTACCAAGAGACCTGGGGTGCACTCTAAGAATGCGTCTAAATCTCAGGTGAAGTATAAAAAAACATATCGTGGTCAAGGCAAATGATATGGAGGATGGATTATTAATAGCTTTAATATCAGCTCTAGGTGTTAAGGAAATATGGAACATAATTAAAAAAAAGATAGACATCAACGCTAAGAAAGAAGATGATCATATCGTAATGCTTACCCAAAAGATATCCAACCTAGAAATAAAAATAGACGAACTTATAAAAGAAAATATGCAGCTTAAGGTGAAGGTTGCTAAGATGGAAGAAAGAATATTGTTAACTGCAAAAAATAGAATTAAAAAATGAAGCTTTCAAAAAACCTAAGCTTATCTGAAATGACTAAAAGTAATACCGCTAAAAGAAAAGGTATTTCAAATCAACCTACTGAAGATCATATGGAAAATATGATAGACTTAGCTAATGTTATATTTCAGCCGATTAGAAATCATTTCGGAGTACCTATTCACATAAGCAGCGGATATAGAAGTGAAGAGCTAAATAAGGCTATTAATGGAAGTAAGTCTTCACAGCATTGTAAAGGTGAAGCTATAGATATTGATATGGATTACAAAAGCGGTCCTTCTAATGCAGAGGTATTTAACTTCATAAAGGATAACCTTGACTTTGATCAATTGATATGGGAATTTGGTGATGTAAACAACCCAAGTTGGGTACACGTTAGTTACGACACTGACTTTGGACAAAGAAAACAAATACTAGTGGCTTATAAAAATAGTAAGGGTAAAACTAAATACAAATCTTATGAGTGAAAAAAAGAAATTTAAAGACACTAAGATTGGTAAGTTTTTAAAAAATAAAGCACCTAACATTTTAGATATAGTTGGAGATATTTTACCTGACAAAGGTGCGTTAGGCATTGTAAAAAATTTAATTGACAAAGATGACTCTATAGACCCTGAGACAAAAAAAATGCTTCACGATCAGTTAATTGAATCATACAAGACTGAAGTAGCTGATAGAGATTCTGCTAGAAAAAGAGAGGTTGAAATAGCTAAGGTTAAAAAGTTTGACTTTATGTTTAATCTAACAGGTTTAGTTGGGTTAGGTACTTTTGTGTTTTTAGTGTACGCCATAGTTTATATTAATATACCAGAACACAATGAAAAAACATTCTATACTTTAATCGGTCTTTGTGAGGGTATAACTTTGAGTATCTTTAGTTTTTATTTTGGCTCATCAATGAGAAAAGATAATTAAGATGGAGAAAGAGATAGAAGAATTAAAGTTACAACTTACTGGAGATATGTTTAAAGACATGGATATTAAAGATAAAATACACAACCTTGAAATGAAGTTAAAAGGTGTTAAACCAGAAGATTCTCATTTTGACTGTATAGGCTGTGGTTCCTGAAAAAAATAACTATATTTGTAGTTAATTAAATCAAATCAAATGGATAAAATGAAAAAAGAAGAAGCGGAGATGCTTAAATCTTTGCAGTCTAGGTTGTTCAACGCTAGGTTAGATATCGGAGACATAGAAGTAGCTATTGCTAGACTACACAAAAGAAAAGAAGTTTTAGTGGATGAAGTAGAGAATGTTTCAACAGAACTACAGAATACACAAAACAAAATGACTAAAAAGTACGGGGACAAGAAAGTAAATCTTGAGACTGGCGAATTGTCATGATAATAAGAAAAATATCTGTAGGAGCTGACTATAAGTCAAGCTCAATGCACTATTTAGTAGGTCAGTCTATATTAGGAGGAGCTTACAAAATACACCATATTAGAATGGAGGCAGATGGAGCCTACAAAATATGGATAGACAATGGTGCTGAGGTTTTTTTATGGAAAGAGTTTGGTAAGAATATGCCAGTTTCTATAGAGTATCTTGTAGATTTTTAAAATGAGATCTCCTTTTCATTTCTTAATTAAACCAATGGGCGGTACTAGGTATAAACACACCAAGGAAATAGGTGGTGTAGATGTTATAGTTAGTTCTTCTCAGGAAGACCATACTGCTACAAATAGGTATGCTATGGTAGTAGAAACTCCTATTGTTTATAAAGGAGATATAAAAAAGGGAGATATACTAATTGTTCATCACAATGTATTTAGAAAGTATTATGACATGAAGGGTAGAGAAAAGAGTGGTCCTTCTTTTTTTATGGATGATTTATATATTATAGATAGGGATCAATACTTCTTATATAAAGATCCTGAAGATAACAATTGGATAGCTCCAGACCCTTATTGTTTCGTAGAGCCAATTATAAAAGAAGAATCTACCTTAGTCAACAATGAAGTATATAAAAACTTATTGGGAAAAATTAAGTATATTAATAAAGAATTAACATCCAAAGGTTTGAGTGTGGGAGATATAATTAGCTTTCAACCAGAAAGTGAGTATGAGTTTGATGTAGATGGAGATAAACTTTACAGGATGTTTACTAAAAACATCTGCATATCTTATGACAACTAAACAGATTAAGGAAGATATTATTAAGGCTGGTGAAATGGCTGTTAAGCAACTGGTAAAAGTTGCTAAAGAAGAAATAATAAAACCTGATCCAGAGGATGAGTTAGCAGCAGACAGATTAAAAAACGCAGCAGCCACTAAGAAACTAGCTATATTTGATGCGTTTGAAATACTAAATAGAATAGAAGCAGAAAGAGCTATGCTTGAAGAGGAGCCTGAGAAAGAAGGTAAGAACAAATCATTTGGTTTTGCAGAAAGAAGATCAAAATAGTTTATATAAAGTTTTAGACAAACCGATTCCTAAGTCGGTAATGTCATCTAAAAATAGAGCTAAGACTTGGCACTATGGTTATCACGAAAAATACGATTTAGTAGTTATATCTAATGATGGAACATTAGGAGAAGTTTATGAAATAAATGGAGTTAAGATTGGTTTACCTAAACAATGGGATAAGATAGATAAGGGTAATAATAAATGGCAACCAAAAGAGTATCCTAAGGATCTAAAGAAAATAAAAACAGTATTTGACTGGAGCAGAAGAAATAGTGATTTCAAGAATAAGTGGGTAGGTTTTATAGAGAATCAATTTGATATAAGAGAACAAGGTTATTGGTTTACAAATAATAATAAGCCTACTTATATAACAGGATCTCATTACATGTATTTACAATGGACTAAAATTGATATCGGACTACCTGATTTTAGAGAAGCAAATAGAATATTTTTTATTTATTGGGAAGCCTGCAAGGCTGATAAGAGGTGTTTTGGAATGTGCTACCTAAAGAACAGACGTTCTGGGTTTTCGTTTATGAGCTCTTCCGAAACAGTTAATCAAGCTACCATATCAAGAGATGCTAGACTAGGTATATTATCTAAGACTGGTTCTGATGCAAAGAAAATGTTTACTGATAAGGTGGTTCCTATATCTAATCACTACCCTTTCTTTTTTAAGCCTATTCAGGACGGTATGGATAAACCAAAAACTGAGTTAGCTTATAGAGTTCCAGCTAGCAAGATTACTAAAAAGAACATGTATGAAGAGGACAATGATGATGTAGATGGGCTTGACACTACAATTGATTGGAAGAATACAGATGACAACTCTTATGATGGAGAAAAACTATTGTTGTTAGTTAGTGATGAATCGGGAAAATGGTTAAGACCAAATAACATATTAAATAACTGGAGGGTAACTAAAACATGTTTAAGATTAGGTAGTAAAGTAGTAGGTAAATGTATGATGGGATCTACCTGTAACGCCTTAAATAAAGGAGGTGGAAATTTTAAAAAATTATATGAAGATTCTGATCCGTTTGAAAGAAATGCTAATGGTCAAACTAGAAGTGGTTTATACTCTCTCTTTATTCCTATGGAGTGGAACTTTGAAGGGTACATAGATGAATTTGGTATGCCTGTATTTGACACTCCTAAAAAACCAAGGGTGGGAGTAGATGGAGAATATATATCTACAGGTGTTATTAACTACTGGCAGAATGAGGTATCATCATTAAAATCTGATAACGATGCTCTTAATGAATTTTACAGACAGTTCCCTAGAACAGAAAGCCACGCATTTAGAGATGAAAGTAAATCGTCTATATTTAACTTAACAAAACTATACCAACAAATAGATTATAATGAATCTTTAATAAAAGATAGGGTTTTAACTAAAGGTGGTTTTCATTGGAAAGACGGAATAAAAGATAGTAAGGTTATATGGACACCTAATAATACTGGTAGGTTTTTATTGTCTTGGATACCAAAAAGTAATTTACAAAACAATGTAATAAGCAAAAATGGTAAGTATTTTCCTGGTAATGAGCACATTGGCAGCTTAGGCTGTGATCCATACGATATATCTGCAACTGTTATGGGTAGGGGTTCTAATGGATCTCTACATGGTATGACTAAGTTTAATATGGATGATGCTCCTAGTAATGAGTTCTTTTTAGAATATGTAGCTAGACCACAAACAGCAGAGATATTTTTTGAGGATGTATTGATGGCTTGTGTATTTTACGGAATGCCAGTGCTAGTGGAGAATAACAAAGCTAGGTTGTTATATCATTTTAAAAACAGAGGATATAGAGCATTCTCTATGAATAGACCAGACAAGCACAAGAATAAACTTTCTGGTTCAGAAAAAGAATTAGGTGGTATACCTAACTCATCAGAAGATGTTAAACAAGCACATGCTGCCGCTATAGAAGCATATATAGAAAAAAATGTAGGAATGGATTTAGAGGGTACTTATAGAGATCCAGACGAAATGGGATCTATGTATTTTACTAGAACATTAATGGATTGGGCTAGGTTCGATATTAACAATAGAACTAAGTTTGATGCCTCTATTAGTTCGGGTTTAGCTATAATGGCTAATCAAAAGCATTTATACAATCCAGTTGTCAAAGAGTCGAAAATTTCTATTAACTTTGCAAGATATAGTAATAAGGGTAGTATAAGCCAAATTATAAAATAAATGAAGGAGCCTAATGTATTAATAAACCCTGTAACTTTTCCTAATCAACTAGCGACAGATAGTCAGAAAGCAACAGAGGAATATGGTTTACAGGTAGGTCATTCTATTCAATATGAATGGTTTAAAAGAACTGGTAACACATGTAGATATTACAACCAGTGGATAGAGTTTCATAAATTAAGACTATATGCTAGAGGAGAGCAATCTGTAGATAAATACAAATCAGAGCTTGCTATAGATGGAGATCTTTCCTACTTAAACTTAGACTGGACTCCAGTTCCAATAATCCCAAAGTTTGTTGATATAGTAGTTAACGGAATGTCTAATAGATTATTTACTGTTCAGGCATACGCTCAAGATGCTTTAGCTTCTGATCAAAGAATGCAATACCAGCAGATGATAGAGTCTGATATGGTTGCTAAAGACTTTTTAAATCAATCAAAAGAATTATACGGTATTGATGCTTTCAATACTAGTGCTGAAGATTTACCAGCGGATGATCAAGAACTGCAACTTCACATGCAGTTGGAATACAAACCTGGTATAGAGATAGCAGAAGAAGAAGCTATTAATACCATACTGGAAGAGAATCATTTTTACGATGTAAGAAAAAGAGTAGACTACGATATTTGTACTATTGGTATGGGTTGGTTAAAACATGAGTTCTTAGCTAATGCTGGAATTAAAGTAAGCTATGTAGATCCAGCAAACTTAGTGTATAGTTATAGTGAGAGTCCAACATTTGATGATTGTTTTTATTATGGAGAAGTTAAAAGAGTTGCTATAACAGAATTATTAAAAATAAACCCAGACCTAACTAAAGAAGATTTAGAAGAGATATCACAATTAAGTTCTAGTTGGTATGGACATTATGGTATATTAAACCCATATAGAGATAGTTTATTTGAAAAAGATGTAGTTTGTTTATTATATTTTAATTATAAGACAGACAAGAAGTTTGTATACAAGAAAAAGTATATGGACAATGGGGGAGAGAAGGTGATAAGAAAAGATGATTCTTTTAATCCACCACCACAAGCAGAAGAAAGATTTGAAAAAATAGAAAAAAGAATAGACGTTTGGTATGAAGGTGTTATGGTACTGGGTAGTAATAAACTACTTAAATGGGATCTGGCTAAAAACATGGTTAGACCTAAATCAGCATCTCAGTATGCTACCCCAAATTACATTGGCGTTGCTCCTAGAATGTACAAAGGAGTGGTTGAATCTTTAGTTAGACGTATGACTACGTTTGCTGATTTGATTCAAATGACTCACTTAAAACTACAGCAAGTAATCTCAAGAATAGTTCCTGATGGTGTATATATTGATGCAGATGGTTTAAATGAAGTAGATTTAGGTACAGGTGCTGCATACAATCCAGAGGACGCTTTAAGGTTATACTTCCAAACTGGTAGTGTTATTGGTAGAAGTTTTACTCAAGATGGCGAGTACAATCATGGTAAGGTTCCTATTCAAGAACTATCAAGTAACTCAGGACAATCTAAGATTGCTAGTTTAATAGGTACGTATAATCATTATCTTAGTATGATAAGAGATGTGACAGGCTTAAATGAAGCTAGAGATGCTTCATCTCCTGATCCAAACTCTTTAGTAGGTTTACAAAAGTTAGCTGCTTTAAATTCTAATACAGCTACAAGACATATATTAGATGGTAGTTTATATATAACTAGAAGATTAGCAGAGGCGTTATCCTGTAGAGTTTCTGATGTATTAGAGTATTCAGCAACTAGAGAGGAGTTTGTAAACCAAATTGGTAAATACAATGTAAATACATTAGAGGATATAAAAGACTTATACTTGCACGACTTTGGTATTTTTATTGAAGTATCTCCAGATGAAGAAGAAAAAGCTCAGTTAGAGGCTAATATACAAGTAGCGTTAAGTAGAGATCAGATTACACTAGAGGATGCAATTGACATAAGACAGATTAAGAATATTAAGATGGCTAATCAATTGTTGAAAGTTAAGAGAAAGAATAAAGAGAAAAAAGATGTAGAGAGAGAGAATGAGAAGATGCAGATGCAGGCTCAAATAAATGCTCAGTCATCACAAGCTTCGGCACAATCTAAAATGCAAGTAACTCAAGCTGAAATGCAGTCTAAAGTACAGATAAAGCAAGCAGAGGTTGCTTTTGAAATAGAGAAGATGAACGCAGAGGCTGCTCTTAAGAAAGAGCTTATGCAGGTTGAGTTTGAAATGCAAATGCAATTAAAAGGTGTAGAATCTCAAGCTGTAGTAAAGAGAGAAGAAAACAAAGAGGCTGCAAAAGATAATAGAGTTTCTATTCAAAACACACAACAATCTAAACTAATACAACAAAGAAAGGATAATTTACCTCCTATTAATTTCGAGTCTAATGAAGATTCCTTAGATGGATTTGATTTAGCAGAATTTGAGCCAAGGTAATTATATTTAAAAAAAATCCTTAATTTTGTACTTAATTAATTAAATCAAATAAAATGTCAGAGTTAAAAGTAAAGGAAGTATCTAATGTTCCAGAGAAGTCTAAGGCTGAAATCGAAAAAGAATTATTAGACAAACATGAAGAGCAATTTGAAGACAGTGTTCCTAAAGAAGAAGTTACTGTAGTTGCTGAAGAAGAAATTAAAACTGAAGAACCTCAAGAAGAGGTTAAGTCAGAAGAAAAAATTGAAGAGGAGGTAGTTAAAGAAGAATACCAAATTGGAGATGAAGACGTTCTTTCATTTATTAAAAATAGATACAGTAAAGAGATAAACTCTTTAGATGATTTGTTTGAACAAAAGGAAAGTAATGAGGAACTTCCAGAGGATGTTTCCGCTTATCTTAAATTCAAAAAAGAAACTGGTCGTGGATTTCAAGACTTTGTAAACCTTAATAAGGATTATAATAGTATGGATAACGATCAACTCTTAGCAGAGTATTGGTCTCAATCTAAACCACATTTAGACGCTGAGGATATTCAATTCGAGTTAGAAAATAAATTCGGATATGATGAAGACTTAGCAGATGATAAGGAGAAGAGACAGATTAATATAGCTAAGAAAGAAGAACTTGTAAAAGCTAAGAAGTATTTAAACAATCAAAAGGAACAATATGGTGTGCCACTTGAGTCAAGTAGTTCATTCGTTTCTCAAGACGAGCAAAATAACTACGAGGCTTACAAGAATTATGTTCAAGAATCGAACAGTATGCAAGAGCAGAATGTAAAAAGACAGGAGTATTTCACAAAGAAAACTAACGAATTATTTTCTACAGATTTCAAAGGTTTTGGTTTTAAAGTAGGAGAAAAGGAAATAGTTTTTAATCCAGGAAATGTGGATAAAATGAAAACTACTCAGTCTGACATAACTAATTTTATTAATGCGCACATTAATGAGGATGGTTTTATTAAAGATGCTGCTGCATATCATAAGTCATTAGCTGTTGCTATGAACTCTGAATCTTTTGCTAAGTTCTTTTATGAGCAAGGCAAATCAGACGCTGTTAGTGATATAACTAAGGAATCTAAAAACGTGGATATGCCCGTTAGAAAAGCTCCTGAAAGTATTAGTAAGGGTGGTTTCAGTGTTACAGCGGTAGGTAATGATCATGGTTCTGGATTAAAAATAAGAAGTAAAAAAAATAAAAACTAAAAACTAAAACTTAAAAAAATGGCAGGTTCAATAACAGGTGCTGCTGGACAACCAGCGTTAACACCATCGTCAAGTAAGGCAGCATTGCCTTCAAATTATATTAACAACTTTGATTTTTTAAATCAATACTTACCAGACACTTACGAGAAAGAGTTTGAAAGATATGGAAACAGATCTATCAGTGCTTTCTTGAGAATGGTTGGTGCAGAAATGCCTACTAACTCTGACCTTATTAAATGGGAAGAGCAAGGTAGACTACATACAAAGTTCGAGGGAGTAACTACAGCTACTGCTGATGGTCAAGATAATGCTACTTTAGCTATCACTGGACACAACTTAAGAGCTGGTCAAACTATCTTCATTTCTGATGGTACGGCTGGATCTTCAGCAAGTAATAAAGCTATTGTTACTACTGCGACTAATGCTAACGATGTTACTGTAGCTTATTATGAAGCTGCTGGACAAGCGGTAGGTATGCAAGCTTCTACTAATATAGTTGTATTTGTATACGGTTCAGAGTTTAGAAAAGGATCTACCGGAATGGTTGGTTCTTTAGAGGCTGAACCAGTAATCAAGGACAATAAACCAATTATCATTAAAGATAAGTATGTTGTATCTGGTTCAGATATGGCTCAAATCGGATGGGTAGAGGTAACTTCAGAAAATGGAGCTTCAGGATACTTATGGTATATTAAGTCAGAGCACGAAACAAGATTACGTTTTGATGATTATCTTGAAATGTCAATGATTGAAGGTGTTCCAGCAGAAGCAGGTTCAGGAGCTATAGCAAGTCTTTCTCCAGCCCCAGGTGCAACTGACGCAGGTACAAAAGGTTTATTTCACGAAATTGAGAACAACGGTAACGTTTGGTCTGGTGGAAACCCTTCTGCTTTAGCTGACTTTGATGCTATTATTCAGAGATTAGATAAGCAAGGTGCTATCCAAGAGAATGTAATGTTCGTTAACAGAGAGTTCGGTTTTGATATCGATGATATGTTAGCTGCTCAAAATTCTTATGGAGCTGGTGGTACTTCTTACGGATTGTTTGACAATGACGAAGAAATGGCACTTAACCTTGGATTCTCAGGATTCAAAAGAGGATATGAGTTCTATAAGACTGACTGGAAATACCTTAACGATGCTACATTAAGAGGTGGTATTATTGGTGGAGCTGTAAATGGTGTATTAGTACCAGCAGGTTCAACTAATGTTTACGATCAAGTAATGGGTAGAAACGCTAAGAGACCATTCTTACACGTAAGATACAGAGCTTCAGAAACTGAAGATAGAAGATATAAGACTTGGATGACTGGTTCTGCTGGCGGAGCTGCAACAAGTGACTTAGATGCAATGGAAGTTAATTTCTTATCAGAAAGAGCTCTTTGTACTTTAGGTGCTAATAACTTCTTTATCTTTAAGGATTAAGAATAACAATTACTAGGGGAGGGTTAATTCCCTCCTCTTTTTTTTTACAATTAAATTAAATCTAATAAAATGAAAACAGAATTAAAAGACAGGGTATATGTATTGAAATCTCAAACAACCCCTTTGAGTTATATGTTAAACTCAAGAAATACAAGAAGAGCACCATTATTATATTTTGACGAAGATATGGGAGTTAATAGACCACTTCGTTATGCAAGAAATCAAAAGAGTCCTTTTGAGGATGAGCAAGATGACAATGCTATTTTAGAACCAATAGTATTTGAAGATGGTTTTTTAAGTGTTCCAAAAAATAATCCAGTATTACAAAAATTTCTAAACTTACATCCTGGTATAAATAAAATATACGAAGAGGTGAACACAGAGAAAGACGCTAGTAAAGATGTTGCTAGTTTGGATAGTCAACTGGATGCAGAAATAGCTGCTAAAGAATTAGAAATAGATATGATTGAAAACATAGCTAGACTACTAATGGGTTCTACTGTAGATAAGTTAACAAGCTCTGAATTAAGAAGAGATGTTAGATTATATGCTAGAGAATATCCATTGGAGTTTTTAGAAATGGTTGACGATCCTATGGTTAGGCTACAAGGTTTAGCTAAAAAGGCATTAGACTCTAAATTTCTTTCATTAAGAAATGGAGACAGAGATGTATTCTTTAACCTTAAGAATAACAAGAAGAAAATGATTACTGTACCTTTTGACGAGACACCAGTGTCTGCTATATCAGCATTTTTAAAGTCTGACGAAGGTGTAGAAATTATGAAGATGTTAGAGAAAAAGGTAAATTAATTTACTATATTTGTGCTTTCATATAGTTGTTTGTTTCTTTCATAGTGAAGAGGGGAGAGGGTTGAGGCCCTCTCTTTTTTTTTACTATCTTTGTACTTTATTAATCCCATAAATTTTTAAACATGGAAAAATTCTTAAGTATTCCTGTAACAGGTGAACAAAACCAGTTGGTTTCTTGTGCAGGTATAAAATTAATTGACGCAGCTTCAGCAACGGCAACCACTACAGTTATCACATATGCTGGAGGAAAAGTAGTAACATTAACACATGCAGCTCAAGTAGCTTTCAGTATGAGAGACGCTATTCAAAATGCAATGGTATCTGCTTTACAATCACAATGGCAATATGTTTCACATGATGTAGCTGTTCCACAAGCAGTTAGCGGTATCGCAATAGCTTAGTGTTATGGATAAGTTTTTAAACATACCAGAACAAGATTTAGTAGTTAACGTAACTTCTATAACTCAAATTGGATCTGCTGGTTTATCTACAACAAGTTCTACAGCTTTTGATAACGTTTCTGTCGGGGACATTGTTCATGAAGCAACTACTAATAAATATTATTTAGTATCTGGACTTATAGATGGTAATCAGCTGAACATAACAGCTTTGGATGGTGGTGCAGTTCCAATCTTAGCTTCAAAAGAGTGTTTTATTCATTCGGCAACTACAAGTAAATCTCAGTTGGTTTCTTGTGCAGGTATTGGGTTAATTGAACAAGCTTCTACTAGTACAGTTACTATAACTTTTGATGATGCAGCTGCATCTGATGTAGTTACTATAACTCACGTTCCTCTTGGATCGGGTAGTGAAGCTATGAGAGACGCTATTCAAAATGAAGTTATAAGTGCTCTTCAAACTTCTTGGACTAGTGTTTCTAACTCAGTTGCTTTACCTAAACAAGTGATTGGTGTTAGCATAGGGTAATACCTTTTAACATACATTTATTACAAGAGGGCTTTATAGTCCTCTTTTTTTTATCTTTGTATTATGAATAATTTTATATCTATACCAATTACTGATGGGGCTGGAAACTATAACGTCATAGTACAAACAAGTCATATAATTACAGCTGTCAGGCATTCATCAACTTTAACACATATACTTACACCTGCTGTAGGTGCTCAAGGAAGTGATGATATAATTGATGTTACACACGCAGCGGACACTGCTCAAAACTCAGTTGCTACAGCTATAATGATGGCGGTAGTTGCAGCCTCATCTATATTAGGTCAGAGTGGTACGGTTCGAGCTGTTGACTCTCCTGTTAATATAACTGCTGTTGATCACTCTTAAAATAGCGTGTCTCTATTTTTTTTCATTATCTTTGTATCAAACATTTTTAGATGATTAATACGGTAAGAAACACTGTCATGGCTGTCCTTAATAAGGATAACAATGGTTATCTTACTCCAGAAGAGTTTAACCTATTTGCTAAACAAGCGCAGTTAGAGATATTTGAAGAGTATTTTTATACTTATAATAACTGGATAAATAAGCAAAATAAGAGACTAAGCAGTACGGGGTATGCTGATATGCCTAGGCAATTAGTAGAAGTTATAGATACGTTTACTCAATTTAAAGCATTAACACTATCAACAAACAGTGAACAAACATTTGAGCTTCCTATAGATTGGTATACGTTTATATACGTGCAGTATAAGCAAGATTGTGGAGCTGCTGGAGCTTCTAACAATGAAGCGGAAAGAGTGAATGAAGGGCAAATAAATAGATTATTATCGTCTAATCTTACCTCTCCATCTAAACATCACCCTGCATATGTTTTTGCTCAACAAGGCCTTGGTATTACTCCAGGTCCTGGAACAAATACATATGGTAATTTAGGAAACCAGATAACTCTTTACCCAGCAAAAGGAGCAGGTTGCACATTAGATTGTGACTTAACCTATGTAAGATATCCAAAAGATCCTAAGTGGACTTATAACACAGTGTCGGGATCTCCTATATTTAATCAATCTGCTAGTGACTATCAAGATTTTGAACTTGCACTTTCTGATCAAGTAGAGATGACATTAAAAATATTACAGTATGCTGGTGTTAATATAAGAGAACCAGAGATCGTTCAGTTTGCCTCTGGTCAAGAAGCAGTTAATAATCAAAGTGAATCATAATGGCTTATTTAACTAATTATCAATATTACAACAACGGAGGTAATGCTCCTACTAACGCTAACTGGGGTAGTTACCAGTATGTTCCATTAAAGGATATAGTTAACAACTTTATGTTGATGTATGCTGATGATGACAGTACTATAGGTAAGGTTAATAGATACGCTGTATTATTTCACGCTAAAAGAGGTATTCAAGAAATAACTTATGACGCACTTAGAAACATAAAAGTATTAGAGTTTTGCATGGCAGAATGTGATAACTTAAAAATGATACTACCTAGTGATTATGTTAATTATGTAAGAATATCTGTAGAAAAAGATGGTGTGTTATTCCCATTACACGAAAACCAAAGCATTAACTACGCAACTGAATATTTAAGAGATAATAATTGTGAGTTTTTATTTGATCAAGACGGAGAAGTGCTAGAAGCTGAAAACTCTCAATTAGATAGAAACAGACTTAATGGTTTACCTCAGTCTCAATTTTTAGGCGCAGGGGCAAGGTATGGTCAAATGGGGTGGAATGTAGATGGTGAATGGTTTTTTAGATATGGGGTTGGCGGTGCTTTTTACGGATTAGATACTTCTAAGGCTAACATTAATGATAACTTTAGAATAGATAAAAAGTCTGGAGTAATTAACTTTAGCTCAGGAGTTAAAGACCAGTGTATAGTAATAGAGTATGTGTCAGATGGTATGGAGAATGGAGATGATGAATCTGTTAGTATTAATAAGTTAGCCGAAGGATATCTATATGCTTATATAAAAGCTTCCATTTTAGAGAATAGAATAAGTGCACAAGAGTATGTGATAAGAAGAGCCAATAAAGATAAGATGGCTAAGTTAAGAAACACTAAGATTAGATTAAGTAACATACACGCAGGTAGACTTCTTATGCCATTAAGAGGGCGTGATAAATGGATTAAATGAAAATAACCAACGGTTTCACGCAAGGTAAAATGAATAAAGACCTGGATGAGCGTTTGCTTCCAAAGGGTCAGTATAGAGATGCGCTTAATATAGAGGTTAATAATTCTAATGGAGCTGGTGTAGGTGCTCTTGAAAATATAAAAGGGAATACTAAAACAAGTAGTTATTCGTTTCCATCAGAAGAATCTAACTTAGTAACTATAGGAAGTATATCTAATGAATCTACGAATGATATATATTGGATGGTGTCAGGTACAGAGTTTGATTATGTATTTAGATACAATTCTTCTACAAATCTTACTACTGCTTTATTAAAAGATACTAAAGGGAGGGTTTTAAATTTTAACTCTTCATTTTTAATTAATGGTATAAATATAATAGATGATTTACTTTTTTGGACAGATGATAAAAATCCACCGAGAAGATTAAACGTTACTAGAGTTTATGCTGCTGATGGATTTGTGGAAGATGATATATCTGTTATTGTAAAACCACCTTTAAATGCTCCTACTGTTTCTTTAGGTAATTCTTCTGGTCCTGATAATAATAAAGAAAACAATATAGAAGATAAATTTATTCAATTCTCTTACAGATATAGATATGAAAATGATGAGTATAGTGCTATGTCTCCATTCTCTGCTTTAGCATTTACTCCAGATGTATTCAACTATGACTATGGAGATGCAGAGCTTACCTCAATGATTAATAAGTTTAATGAAGTTACTATAACATTTAATACTGGTAGCGAAAGAGTAAAAGATGTTCAAATTTTATTTAGAGATACCTTAGATAATACGGTACACGTAATAGAAAAGCTTGATAAGAGTTGGTACGCTTCTAATGAAAATTGGCAAGACAATACCAATCAAACAATAAAGTTTAGTAACAATAAAATATTTTCTGTACTACCTCCAGATGAGGTGACTAGATTATTTGACAACGTTCCGTTAAAAGCAAAAGCTCAAGATATAATAGGTAGTAGATTATTATATGGTAATTATGTACAGTTTTTTGACATAATAGATTCTGATTTTATTGATATTACACCTAACTTTACATTAGAATACAACCTAAGTAAAAACGTTAATTTTCCATTAAGAACATTTAAAAGTAATAGAGATTATGAGGTTGGATTAGCTTACTTAGATGACTACGGCAGAATGACAACTGTTTTAACTAGCTCAGAAAATACTGTTCACATACCACCTAAAAGTTCTGTAACTGCAAATAATTTAAGATTAACTATATCTAATGAAGCTCCACAATTTGCTACTAAATATAGAATTTTTATTAAACAAAACAAAGGAGTGTATTATAGCATATTTCCTTTATACTACTACATTGATGGAGTTTTTAGATGGTTTAAAATAAGCGAGAGTGACGTAGATAAGGTTAAAGTGGGTGATTATATATCAGCTAAGATTTTTAAATCAGAGCCAATTGAAGAAGCAGAGAATTTTAAAGTAATTGAAGTAAGCGTTAAAGAAAAAGATTTTTTAAATAATGATGAACTAGGAGGTTTGTATTTTAAAATAAAAATTGAATCAGGATCGACTTTATTTGACGGATCAGATATATTTCAAGCAAACTTTAATACTCAGGGTATAGGGTCAAATAACAATAACAACAAAAGCCAACCATATATAACTCCAGTTGGAACTGTTCTTTTTGGTCAAGGGGTTATAGATATACCTGTTTTTTATGGTAAGTCAGCAACAAGAAATAGATTAGATTTAATACCATTTTCTAGTGGGGCTAATTCAGTTCCAACAGGGTCTAACGTAATTGATGCTAGATATAAAATATTAATGGAAGATAGCAATACTTTTTCTGTTTATGTTTTTTCGTCTAGTGGTTATGTTTTACATCCTAGTTCTCTTCTTCATTCAGTTGATATCCCCCCTAACAAACAAGTGGTACTTCTTGATGGTTATGTCCTTACACCCGTTACATATTTTAAGTTTGAATTTACATCAGGATATACAAAAGGAGATTATTGGGTAATTAACGTTAACACAGATCAAGGTTTAACCATAGGTAGAACAATGACACGTTGGGCTACTGGTGGATATCTGGGAAATGCTTTTGCTATAGTACCTGAAAACTCTTGGAGTCCAGATATTAACGCTCAAGTAAGCTTTCCTCAACCTGGATACTTTACTCAAGATAGACCTATTTTACCTGGAGCTAGGATTAGACTTAGAATTAAAGATCAGGAAGATTATGAAGAAGATGAAGAAGAAATGGCTGTTTGGCAAGAATGGCAAGAATGGATTTCTCCTAGGCAATATGCTAATCTTCAGGAATGGTTTTGGGAAAGCGGAGCTTATAGAACTTTTAAGCACCTAAATCAAAAAGAAGAAAATATAAGATGGGATAATGTGTTTTTTAGAAGAGGGTATGGCAGAACAAACGTATCATCTAATAGTAATGACGGGATTACTAATCAAATAAACCAATCAAATATATCGACAACTACTCTTTCAACGAAACCTATATGGATGATCATAAGGGGAACTGGACAGTCTGCTGATGGAACTAACGTTAATAAAAGACCTGTAATAAAAGTAGACTTTCAGGTTGTACAACAAACAAGTTTAAATACCTTTGAGACAGAAGGTAAAATGAATTTAGAGGATGTTTTTTACGAAACAAATTTAACTCTTGATATTACTACAGATTCGGATGGTAAAAAAGTTCATAGCGGAACACAACAAAATCAAATACTAGGAAGTAATGGAGCTATAGTAGACTTAAACGATTTTACTGAAAACGCTAATTTTAATGCTTACTGTTTTGGAAATGGTGTTGAGTCAATGGTTATTAGGGAAGATTGGAATGGTAGACATTTAAAATATAGCCCTAGAGCAAACTCTACTTATGATGATTACCAGCAAGAAAGAGTAGAAGAAGCTTTAACGTATAGTGGAGTATATAGAGAAACCAGTGGTATTAATAATCTAAACGAGTTTAATTTATCTTTAGCTAATTTTAAATATTTAGATAAGTCATTTGCATCTATACAAAAAATAAAAGCAAGAGACACAGACTTAGTTGTCTTTCAAGAAGATAAAGTTTCTAAAATATTATACGGTAAAAATTTACTATCAGATTCTGTTGGAGGAGGTAATATAGCTAGTATACCTCAAGTTTTAGGAACACAAGTTTCTTTTGCTGGAGAGTATGGTATTAGTCAAAACCCTGAAAGCTTTGCTCAGTGGGGTAATAACATGTACTTTACTGACGAGTATAGAGGATCTGTATGTAGGTTAGCTGGTAATGGTATATTTGAAATATCATCTTTTGGGATGAGTAGTTTTTTTAGAGACTTATTTATAGATGAATCAGGCAAACAAAAAATTGGTGGTTACGATCCATTTAAAAACAAGTATGTTTTAACAGCTAGAGATGCAAGCTCATCAATAGTTATTGATTTTGAAATAATAGATAAAGATCCACAAGGAGGTTAAACAATGAGTAAACTAACATTCCCATCTATAGAATTTACAAGTGAGTTGTCAGTAAGGTCTAACTCTACATGGACTATTGGACTGCAAGATTTAGGCAGTGGGGTTAATATAGTTAAAATAAACGATGTACTTATAGGGTCTGGAACCTATCAAGGGTCTGGAGATGAAAGGGTTCGTATTACTTTTCTAGCTAACTCAACAGGTTCTAACAGGTCTGTACAATTAAATTTAATTTCTACTACAACAAGTATTATTACTTTGACACAAGCAAAAAGTATAAGTCTAACAAGAATTGTAGCTGTAGTAAATAACAATGAAGATAATGGTAATACCGCTACTCAAGCTTATGACTTTACTAGTAACACAGGTTCTGATATACAATTTACTAACACAGTGTTTGACGATAACAATACCTGTCTTTACAATTTATACTCGAACTACGAAGGGTTTGAATCCGTTCCTTCAGATGGAGATACAATACAAATGAAAGCTTATGAAGCTGGAACATCAACCCAGCAACCTTTCTCTTCATCTTTAGGTAATAGAATGCTTAATCTTGTTAGTAACACTTTGTATGGTCCTGAAGATATTACTACAATGCTTTCTTTAGCAACTAATGTTACTCCCACCTTATCAGCTGGTGTGTACACTTCTAGCTTTACTTATACTAGAGGGTCAAATAAGTATTTGTATTTGTTGTATGACTATAAGAATAACATAACTGCTGCTGGAGCTACAGTGTCAATGGCTGCTGGTGTAACTAATGGTACTACTACTAATATGAAGATTGACTTTACCGCTAATGCTGGTAACGTTAGACTGGATTACGATGCTAATTCCACAGCTAATACTTTTATATTAAAACAAAATAACATAGAAATATTCAATTCAGGTTCTGTAACTGGAGCAGGTATAATTACTTTTTTGAAAACAAGCAACACGTCAAACGTTTATGACTTGCAAGTATTAAGTACTGGGGTAGATGACGGATGGTCTATAGTTCCTAATTTATCTACATTAACATCCTTTAGTATAGATACTACAGGAACTACGTTAGCTAATGTTTGTGCTAATACAGCAAGCAATACTAAGTATCATAATGGTTCTGCTGCTTTACCTATTGTAGGAGATGTAGTTTACGAAAACCCAACAGGTACATCTTTATTTGATGGTGGAAACACCTTTCATAAAGTATCTACTAATGATTATGCTTTAATTAATTCAAGTGGTATAGTTGTTATTTTTGGAAATTGCACTACATGTTCTGAAACTGCTATCCCTGTTATTAATACTACTTCATTAACAATTACACAAGGAGATAGTATAAATTTACAACTAGATGTAACAAACAACCCTGAAGATTTCAACATAATATCATCTTGCAATAGTTATAGTCTATTAGGAGGAACTAAAGGAGCTGTGTTTACCATAACTGACTGTGATAGCGGATCAAGTTTAAATGTAACTGTTGCATCAGAAAGCTCATCAAATGTTTGTTCTTCTTCTTCACCTGTATTGGTTAGTGGAACAGGGACCTTTGCATCTCTTGGAGTTTGTGGAATAGAAGCTTTGCCAAATGGTATTAGTTTAGATACTTCTACTGGAGTATTAAGTGGTTCTATAAATATAACAGGAATTTATACTTTTAACATAACAGCAACTAATTGCTTTGGAACGAGTGCTAGCACTGCTATAACTTTAATAGTTAATCCTGACACAATTTTGAGAAGATATAATATGGATATATCAAATCCATCTAACACAAGTACTTTAGCGTGTGCTGTTACTCCTTCATATGCTCAGATGTATCACAATGGTGCAAAAGATTATCCAGAAGTCAATGATTTTATTTATACTTTTGTAGAGACTAAACAAGTTATTTACAATGGAGGTTATAAATATTACATTACTGACGAGTTAACTGGAGGTAAGAATAATATATTAAGAATAGATAGTGTAGGTCAAGTAGTAGAAAAAGTAGTTTGCCCCTAAATAAAAAATATGCCTAGTTATACCTTAACATTTTCAGATACAGATCAAGGTTGGACATCGTTTCATTCCTTTATTCCAGAAAATATGGTGTTTATGGATAATAACTACTATACATTTAAAGGAGGTGAGTTATACAAGCATTACTCTAACAATACAAGAAACCAATATTATGGGGGAGCTGCTGCAACTTCTACAGTAACATCTGTTTTAAATGATGCACCTACCGAAGCTAAGATGTTTAAGACGGTACAATTAAATAGTAATAGAGCGTGGAGTACTGATATAACAACAGATATGACTACTGGTTTTATTGACTCTACTGCTTACACTTTGAAAGAAGGTGACTACTATGCTTATATAAAAAGAGTTGCTGGTAATACAGACTTAAGTTTAATGTCAGCGCAAGGTGTGGGTGAAGTAACAAGCGTAGCTGGAACATCTCCAGGTAGTTTAACACTTACATTTAATTTTGATATAGGTAGTATAATTGCAGTTGGAGATAAATTATATAGAGATAACTCAGGTATTGAACTTATAGGAACTATAACTGGTTTAACTAATACCACAATTACTGTAGCTGTTTCTTCAATTACTCCTGTTGCTGGTAATTTTATACTGTATTTAAAAGACGCACAGGCTGAATCATATGGATCAAGAGGGTATTATATGGAATTAAAACTTACCTATGCAGGTACGGATGGTGTTGAATTGTTTTCAATAGACAGTGAGATATTTAAAAGTTTTCCTTAAATTAGTATCTTTGTAACAAACACAAGAAATGGATTATATTATAGAAATATTTAGTGTTGTATTTAATTTAATGTTCCCTGAAAATGACGGAACATATACAATGGCTATTGAACCTGCTACAGCTATATTAATAGGAGTAGGAGTATCTAGCTTACTTTCTGGAGGTCAAATGATAGGTGGTAGCAGAAAAAAAAGAAAAGCTGAACAAGCTCAAGCTAAAGCTACGGCAGATTATGAAAATAAACTTAGAAACATAGAATTTGTTAACAAACTAAAAGCATTGCAAGTTCCTACAATGGGAGCTGAATTAAGAGAAAGAGGTATAGCAAGAGCTACTACTGGTGCTATAGAAGCAACGCAGGAGGCTGGAGCTGAAGCTGTTTTAGGTGGTGTTCCTAGAGTAGTTACCGCTGCTGATGCACAATCTGCTGAGATAGCAGCTCAACTAGACCAAATGGCAGTGAGACGTGATGAAGCGGTATTAAGAGAAGAACAAAGAATAGCTGATCAAAGAGTTGGTATAGAAGGACAAATAGCAGGAATAGATTTAATGAGAGCTCAAGGAGCTGGACAAGCAGCAGCTGATGCTCAAGCACAATTTAATGCTGGTGCTATGGGGTTAGCACAAACTGGCACTAGTATGGCAGTTGCGGGTCTTCAAGCTCAAAACCCTTATGGTAAACAGCCCCCAACTAGTCCAATCAACACTACAGGTGGTGTAGCACCTAAAATGTCGCTTGGTGTAAACACTAATTTATCTCCAGGTAATGCCTTAAATCAAGCTGGAGTGAGTAGCTTCTTCACTAATTTTAGAACACCTAATCTACAATTACAAGGATTACAACCTACACCTCCGTTATCTTTAACTTCTGCTAGTCCTTATTCAGGGTTACAATCTCAACAACCTGATTTTATACCGTCTTCAACGGCTGGAGTAAGGTTTCCTTCACCATCAACAGCTATAGGACTACAGATACCAACAACATCTTCAGTAACAGGAGGTCCAGTTTTAGATTATACTTATAATCCATATTTACAACAATAATCAAAAAATATTATGGCAGAATACGCAGGTTATGTAAAGAGAGGAACTCCAATAAATTGGGGAACTGTTGCTAATGATTTAGTTGAAAAGATAGGTAATGTAGAAAAGGAACAGGCTGCATTTAGAGACAAGTATGATTCTATAGCAGCTAAGACATCAGCAGAAATAGGTAAGTATGAGGCTGGTCAATCTCCACAGTTAAATGACTTAGCTTATAATATGATAGCAGATGGAAGAACTACACTGTCTGCACTACACGAAAAATTAAAAAGAAGAGAGATTAGTCCAGACGCTTTTAACAGAGCAGCTATGTCAATGCAAACTCAAAACCAAGAGTTTAAAACTATGTTAGGTACGTACAACGCTAATGTAGCTGATCTTGAAAAAGGAATAAGTGATGGTACATTAAGTAGTTTATCTGACTTTCAATTAGATGTGTATCAGGATATTTCTGACTTAAGTAATAAAAAATTTCAATGGGCTTCTAACCCAGATGGTATAACTAACTTATACGTTAATACAATAGATAAGGATGGTAATCCTGTTAAGCAACCAATGTCTTTAAGCTCAATAAGAGATATGGGTAATATGAGATACGAAAAGTATGACATCGACACTAGCTTAGCTAAGTCTATTAAATCTTTAGGCGTGTATGATCTTAATAATATTTCAGACGCTAGAGATAACCCTCAGTATGAGAAATGGAAAACATCATTAATAAATGACGCTACTATAGGAAACAGAGCAGCTACTATTCTAGCTGACTACGGTGACTTTGTTCCTTATAAACAAGGTGACGACATACCTGAAGATGAGAGTGGTAATAAGATTGGTATTGAAATGGTATTAAAACCTAATGGTCAGTACGAACCAAACATTACTCCAGATTTAAGAGACAAAGCTAAAACAATAGTTGACGAAAGTATAGAAGCTAGAGTAGGTAGAACAGAAACTATAGACTATGAAGGTCAAAGGCTTGAATTAGCAAAAGAAAAAGCTGAAGAACAAAAGAATAAAAAACCACCTTCAAAATTTAAACCAGAAGATATAGAGGGTTTTAAAACAGCTCATGAAATAACAAGATTAGCTTCTGCAGGAAAAGACTTTACGGGGATGGACACTAAACAATACTTGTTTGAAACAGAAGGCGACAAAGGTATAAACGTTTATAGTTTAAGTGATGGAGGTACGAAAGGTCAGTTATTAACAAAAAATCCACTGCCTTTTGGAACAGAAAAAACTCAAAGAGTATTATCAAAATATACTAAAGAGTTTGGTAATAAGCCTCAAGCTAATTGGGATCTTATAAATAAACAGTTAAAAAAAGAAAGTCCTAAAAGCGCTGGAGATGTACAAGTAAACGTAAAAGAAGTTGCTAAAGTTGTAGAGCCTTTTAAGCCTAGTCAGACACAAACTATCGCTATAGAAAATATATATAGTAATGATATGGATGTAACTGGTTATGCTAGTGATAGAAACAAAAGAGCTGCTAGAGAATCATTAACAGAATTTTTGGAGCCTTTAGTTGGTGAAAACAATTTAGTTATAAGTCTTGCTGATGGTAACAATATTTCTGTAAAAATAAAAGGTCAAGAAATTGGTAAAATGGATTTAAAAGACGGTTCAGAAGATGATCTTAAAAAAATAATATCAGATGCAGTTAAAAAGTCTAAGGAAGGGACTGAGTTTGCTATAGAAACTGCTTCAGATAATAACTTCGGATAATATGGATGATAAAAGATTAAATAACATATGGAGTCATCTTACGGAAGAAAAGTTAACATCTAGTGATTTTGATACTTGGAAAAAAAACTTTACTGAATCTGAAACAATTCAAGAAAATATACATTCTCATTTAACGTCAAGACAATTAACCTCTAGTGATATAAATACTTGGAAGAAAAATTTAGGTTTTTTTTTACCCCAAGACAAAGAGGATTTGGTTTCAAATACAAAGGAAGTTACTATTACTTCGGCATCAGACGAGGTTCAAGCTCCTCAACTTTCGGCATCTTCAAATTCAAGCGAACCTCTTCCAGACGCATTTGAGTTTCCTACAACTGTAACACCTGGCATCGTACCGACAAAAGAAAAGGAAGGCATAGTTTCAGATGAGGATTTAGAAAGAATAAAACAAGAAACCGTAATATCTTTTAAAGATAAAGAAGGTAATATAGTTGGAGAAAGAAAAGGAGGTTTAACAGACAGAGAGGGTAAGTATTATCAAGATAAAAATATAAGTGAATTTGGTAGGGGGTTAATGAAAGATGATCGAGACGTTGAAGATATAGAGGCGGATCAAAAAAAATCTGAATTAAAACAAAAAGTAGAAGATGTAGATAAATCTATATACGACATAAATTTAGAAATGAGTGGTCTTCTGAATCAACGTATAGGTAAAGAAGTGGTTAAACTAAAACCTAAGCAATTAAAAGGACAAGAGAAATTAGATTACGAAAAACTATTAAAAAGAAAAGAGCAATCTAAAAAAGACTTAATACAGGCTAAAAAAGATTTTACTGATTATAAACCTAAAGGGTATGAAGAGGTAAGAATATACGACATATCTACTGGAAAATATGTAGATGGTTTAAATCAAGTCAGTGATGAAGGTAAGAAGTTACTAGAGGAAAGAGATGAAAAAATAAATAAATATCAAGGTTCTGACTTAGAATCTTTAAAAGAGTTTAAAAATGAATCCTACTACAGGCTACTAAATATAGCTAAAAGAGTAAAGGATGGTAAGAATGCGGTAGCAGATGATAGATATACTCTTCAAAAAATAGCAGAAGGAATGGAAAGCTTAATACCGCTTGGAGGTGTTCAGCAATCTTCATTTGTAGATGTTGTAGAAATGTTTCCAGATCCTGAAGATAAACAGTTTAAAGAAGGGTTTCCTAATTACACTATTAAAAGTAGTCATCCGCTAGCTCAAGAATATAACGCTGCTTTAAATGACTTTTACGCCTTAAACACTGCTGTAGATTTAAATAGAAATCAAGCCTTATCTGGTAGTGAGTATGATAACTCATGGAAAAGTGGTGCTCAATTCGTTGAAGGATTTGGTCAAATGTTTTATGGTCCTGGAGCTGGTTTTGATTCATATAAAACTTCTGTGAAAAAACCTTTTGTTGATGCAATACAAAACATTGGATTAGAAGGAGAAGAAGTAGCTAAAATGGAAGAGGCTATTGAAACTACTTGGGGTGAAGAAACAGCGACTATAGGAGGAAACATAGCTGGAATGGTAACTCAAATGGCTGGTCCTAATAAGCTTTTAGCGTTAACTAAAATACCTAAACTGCTTCAAGCAGGTAATGTTTTGACTAAAGCTAAGTATGGTAAATGGGCAGCAGCTCCTTATAGTATATTGCAACATGGTGGTACGGAAGCTGGTAAGTTTTACCTTACTGGAAAGATGTATAACAATGAAGAGTATTACGATCCTGAACTTGGTTTTGCTTTTGGAGCTTTAACACCAGTCGCTCAAGCTGGAAGTGTGTTACTTTCAAAAGTTCCTGGAGCTCAAATAATAGATGCTACTTTAACTAATGCTATGCCTAATATATATAAAGGAGGTAAATATATAGGTAGTAAATCAGCTCAAGCTACTGGGGGGGTTGGTATTGCTTATGGTGCTGAAATAGCAGATAAAGTTGTAGCTAAAGGTCATGAACTTGGAGAGTCTTGGGATGAAGTTATATATGGTAAAACAGAAGCTAATCCAGAAGGTGTAGATCCAATAAGAAAAGCTTCTACATTATGGGCTGTAATGTTTGCAAGTGGTTTAGCTCAGAAGCCACAGAATAAACCTTTACACGATCAACTTACTAAAGATTTAGTTGACGCAAAATATAAAGAAGTTAATTCTAAAGTATTAGAAAAAGCAGAGCAAATAGAAAAATCAGGGACTAAAGAAGAAAAATCAGAACTAAAAAAAGCAAGAGAAAATGCTGACTTTAACGTTCAGCTTAAGGGTATAAAAACTCAAATTGAAGAAATACAAAGATCAGAGTCTGAAGCTGCTAATCAAACAGACGCTTTAAAGTCTATTATGGATCAGGTAATTAAAAGACCTAAAAAACCCCCAGGAGAACCAGGTGGAGCTGGAGACGTAGTATTAAGTAAAGATCAGCTATCTGCTTTAGATAAGGCTGGTCCTATTCAACTTAAAAATATGGAGCTGATAATAAAAAAGAGCGTCAAAGGGGGTAGTATAACACCTGAACAAGGCCAATCAGTTATCAACGAAATAACAAATGTAAAAAACATATCCAGAAAAATAAATGTAGAGAACACTAATAAAAGTAGTGCAATAGAAGAGTTATATTTAGAAAAACAAAAGTTAGAGAGTGAATTACCTAGCGAAAGTAATATAATAAACGGAGGTAAAGAAACTGCGAAAGCAGAAGCTAATAAGAAAAGAATAGAAGAAATAGATGGTGAAATAAAAAAAATAGCAGAAACTCCAGAATCAACTACAGATTTATTAACTGACTTAATAGGAAATCCTAAGAGACAAGAGCAAACAATACGGAACGAACAATGGAGAAAAGAAAACCCAGAACTAGTAAAAGAAATTGCTAATAAAACAGACTTAATAAACGGAGAAGGCAAGACTATAGATAAAGCTTTAGAAGAACTATCTAAAGAATATAAAGAACCTAAGACAGAAGAAATAACTGTAGAAGACAAAAGTGTTGTTACACCAGAAACATTTGAAGTAAAGTCAAAAGAGGGAGAGGGTTCTAAGACTATTGAGGTTATTAAGAATGAAGATGGTAGTAGAAGTATTTCTCAAAAAGTAGATGGTAAAGAAGTGTCTTCAGACAATATACCAAAAGAAAATACTGTAGATACACAAAAGTATATAGAAGGAACATTTGGAGAAATACTACCTAAAGCTAAGGAAACTACAGAAGTTAAGAAAGATGTTCAGCCTGTTCAGCCTCTTAAAACTAAAAAACCTGTAAGTAAAAAACCAATTGGTATTGAAGCTATTGAAAAGTTTGATAAGTTAAAATCAGAAGGTGTTAGTACAGAAAACATAGTAAGAGAACTAACTAAAGGAAACTATAGCGAGAGGGTAATTAAGAAAACACTAGATAATGCTGGTATTGAGTACAGCTCTAGGTTAAAAACTCAAGTAGAGTTGTCTAAATTAAAGGATCAATTAACTACTGAAGGTAGAGGGGCTGAGAAAGGATTGGAATTAAACAAGGAGACAGTCGATAGAATAGCTAAGGTTGTAGATAGGGTAGCTAAAGAAGTTAAAAATATAGATCAAAAATTTTCTATAAAAGCTAAAGAAGCTAAACAACTATTAAAAGGATCAGCTAGAAAAGATTTAACTATAGATAAGGCTGATGAGATTGTAAAAGATATGACTAAAGCTCTTGAAAAAATAGGTCAAGAAAGCTTAATAAAAGGAATTAATAAAACCATTAAAGATTCTAAAAGTAAAGATAAATCAAAAAAAGAAATTAAGTTTTCACCAGAGTCTCAAAAAGCCTTAGATGTTGTTAGAGATATGATTGAGGGTGTAGATTTAAATAAAGCTACTTATGAGCAAGTTAAAAACATATCTGAGTATGTAAAAGAAATCAAAACCAAAGGTAAAGCAGATAAGGCATTAACAGACAAAGTATTAAGAGCTGAGAAATCTATAGTAGAAGGCACATCATTAGAGTCTTTATATAAAGATGCTAAGTCAACTGAATTAAAAACAAAAGAAGAGGTAGAAAAATTTTTAAATAAAGAAACATTTGTTTTATTAGATGGAAAAAGAGTAGATGCTGATTTTATAAAAGATAACCCAGGTACAGACTACACTAATGCTAAAGGATATGAAAAGCTATCAGTAACTACAGTGAACAACTTAATAGGGACTAAAGAAAATAAGACTAACAAGCAAGGCATATTAAGCAAACAGTATTGGTTAGGTGGATTAATAAAAAAAATTGGAGGTCTAAACCCTCTTAAGGCTACTGCTAATGTAGAGACAATATTAGGCAGACTTAAAAAAGGAGAAAGTAATGAGTTTAAAAAACAAATAGATGACATATCTACTTCTTTAACTAGAGAAGCAGATTATCAAGTAGAGCAAAGACAAGAGCAATCAAAGAAAAAAACAGATAAAATATTTAAAGACTCTTTCGGTTCCACATCTAAAGGTAATAGACTGTTAAATAAAATAGTACCAAAAGAAATATTTAAAAGACAAAAGGGGTTAACAGAAAAAGAATCTATAGGTGTTAAAGCCACAAATGGTGTAGCTGTAGATATATATATAACTGGAGAAGTCTTTAAAAGAAGAGCTGAAAAATTAAGACAAGAAGCTAAAAACAAAAATCAAAAAAAGAAAGAAACTGCTGAAAAAAAAGCCAATGATTTAGATAATATATTGGAAACATCAGGGGTTAATGAAAAAGTATTAAAAGATTATATAGAGTCCAATAAACAATTAAAAGATTTTGCTGATAAAACTTTAGAGTTTTACAAAGAGATGGGAGATAGTTTTGAACAAACAGCTATAGACGCAACTGGGAAGCCTTTTTTAAATCCTGACTACTACCCTATATACAGAGAATCAGCTAAGGAAGAAAAGACACAAACTGTAGAAGAAAGAAGTGATGCTGGTGAGTTTGCTCAAAGAAGCGCTATGGTGGATAGACTAAAAGATGCTGATCCTTATTTATCAGATAATTTAGATATTAATACAGATGTAAGAGATAAAATGAAGGACTACGTGGATCAAATGAGTCATGCAGAATCTTACATTCCTATATCTCAAAAAATAAACCAAGTCATAAATGCCGCGACAAAGGGTAAGATTATAAAAAAAATTGGTAAAGAAAATTACGAAAACTTAATGGATAATCTTGACGCTATTATAGATGTAAACTATAACAAGTCTCACGATCAAATGAAATTTTTGCAGAAAATAAACAGACTAGGGGTTGTGATAACATTAGCCGCTAAACCAGCTAACTTAATAAAGCAAATAACATCTGCTACTCACTGGGGGTATGCTGGATTAAAAGATGGAATAACTACAGCAGAGGTTTGGTCTCCACTAGCTGAAATACCATTTAACAAGGAGTATAGAAAAGTTGCTTATGATGTAGTAACGAGTCCGTATGTAAGAAACAGAATAAGAAAAAGCGATATAGATCCAGTGCTTAAAAAAGATTTACTAGACATTAGAAATCAACCACTAGAAGCCGCATGGAGGAGAATAGAGCAGTTGGCAATGTCTCCAATAACATTAGGGGATATAGGTGGTGTTTTAGGGGGTGGTGTTCCTTACAGCGTAGCTAAATACAAGAAAATAAAGACTACTCCAAAGGGAGAGTTTGATGTTAAAGCTTTTGAAGAGGCTTACAAAAGATTCAGAGAAGAATCAAGTACAGCACAGCAATCAGGTAAAGCATTTACAACAGGTAAACAGCAAAGAACCGCAATAGGAAAATTACTAACTACTTACAAAACATCCCAAACTCAAGCCTTAAATAAAACTATGCAGGGATGGTTAGAAATGACGGATAAAACAAATACTACAGCTCAAAGGAGAAAAGGATTTTTCAAGTGGCAAAAATTTATGAGAGCATCATTGCTGTTTCAAGCTGTTGGAACAGGAGCTGCTTATAGTTATATATTTGGTGGAGCAGATGAAGAAGATATGATTGAGCAGCAATTATTTGATACGACTGTAGAAACTATGAATGCTAATTTCCAAGGTATGGGTGCTGCTGGATATGTACCTATGTTAGTTACTAATTTTTTAGGAGGTAAGAATATGGAGTGGAATTTACCACCTGTTGTGGCAAAAACTTCTGAAGCTCTTCAAGGTATTGAAAAGTACGCTTCTATACTTAATAAAGATTATGACGAATTAACAGATACTGAAAAAGAACAATACGATAAAATGTTTGTTAACAAAAATATAGATAAGATAATAAAATCATTAGACCCAAGTAATGAAGATCAGGATTTTGTAAAATTATTATTTAGTGGCAAAGATAAAAACTATAGAAACCCTTTATACGAGATGTTGATAAAAGGTGAAGATTTTAAAAGGGATAAATATATAAAAATAAAAGTTACTCCTAAAGAAAAAGATAAGGAAGATAAATCTGATGGTGAATTTAAAAAGGTAAGACCACAGTTTGGATCAAGTGGTGGATTTAAAAAAGTCACACCGCAGATTGGATCTACAGGTTTCGAGAAAATAACCCCAGGCTCTTAAAATAAATGTGTTAATCTAGCGCATTGTCCATGCTTCTTATGATGTATGAATCCCTCCACAGCCTTAGGTGCTCCCATATATCCTTTCTTGGAATGCCATGCGTCTGCCCCTGATGGTGAACGAAGTGACTCACAAGTTACCCCTATGTAATCCTTAGATGTTTTATGGTGTACGTGATGTAAATAAACATACCTGTGTTCAGTCTTAGCCCAATCTTCCTTAGCTTCGTGTGCCATAAGTAATGGTAAGTCAGCTTGCTTTGCACCGTCTCCATGACTAGTAGCAATTAAATTTTCCCCATACTTGTAATACTTTCTATGTCTTATCGAGGTATCAAAAGTAATCTCCTTACAATTTCTAAACCAAGAACTAATAACATCTGCTAACATAAAACCAGAAACATAGTCGTGGTTACTTGGGTTAAATGTAAAGTGAACTGGAGCTACCGCAATCAGCATCTCTAAACATTCTATATATAATTTCTTAGCATTTAAGAAAGCCTCATACCACATACTATCCATGTTCTGTGGCGTACCCGAAGTAGTATTATTACCAGGAGTATCTACATGTAGAATATCGTTACCACCAACGAATAATATTTGATCTATATTAAATCCTACTGACTTATCTAAAAGTCCTTGTACGCCCTCTTTAACACGCCTCACAGCGATGCTAGTGTTATACTCCTCTCCCTCAACAGCTTTAGCTAACTTTCCTATATGTACATCAGCTGGATCAACTACCAATAAGTGGCCCTCTCTTACCTTCTCTCTTTTAATCTCAGGATACATTGGAGAATACTCCATCATCTCCTTTATTAAATCCTCTCTAACATCTTCATAGGTTGGTTTAGCGGAACCCTTAGCCATTATACTAAAGTGTTTACCCTTATACCAATAGCTAGAAACAGAATCTATATCTATACCTACGCTCTTGCACTCATTAAATATCGCTGGGTTTCTTTGTTTTTTAACTTGTCTACCTATTCTTTTTCTTATAGCATTTACACTATCTGGTAGATCGTATATGTCTTTGATATACTTAGCACAAGATGTGTAACTCTTACCCTTCAAGTTAACCAACTCCAAGGCATGTTTCATATATTGCTTCATTTCGTTTTTAGTTCAAGTAAAACATCAATTAAAGAATCAACTGATCTTTGTAGGTCTGGATTTTCTTGATCCATTAAAGCCTCGTATATATCATCAGCGTGATTATGTATCTGATTTGTTACAAAATTGATGTAAGTTATTGTGTTTGAGTTATTTGATTTTACTGACATTTGATTTAATTTTAGCGAAAGAATTTTCATTACCACTTATTTATAAGTGGTTTAGAAACAGTTTAACTATTAGTTATTCTATCTCTACAAGGTTTTTAATATCTACTTTAAACAAACCTTTTCTTTCTTGTTTACTAAAGCTAACTAAAGCATAGTTACTTGTAAGGTTTTTTATGTAGATTTTTTTGCCGTTGTATGACAATCTTTTCTTCATTATTTCTGTGTTTATATTATTTAGTTTATTTAAAAAATCCATTAATTTAATTGTGTTAAAAGTTTTACATACCACTCTTCATCATCCATAGGCTCTCCTTCGCCCAATAATCTATCTACGTCATCATCTATTATATAAATGTTATTTAGAAACGCATCAAGAACATCGTCTTCTGAACACTTGTATAAAGATTTTATTGTATCAACAGGCATCCCTCTTTTAATCATCTCTGGTATGTTTTCTAACTGATCTTCTGTTAACATATTAAACGTATTTTATTTTTATTAGCTTTAAAAATATTACCATCTAGTATTAAGTCTAAGTACTTATCAACGTCAATTTTTTTATAATCAAATATAATATACTCCCCAGTGTGTATACAAGATGCTTGTATCTGTAGGTATATATCTTCATCTTCTTCGTCCTTAATAATTAACCCTAAAGTTGTTAGCTGAATTAAATCATTGTCAATCATTTCAATACTATCAAACAACATATTAGAGAAGTGTTCACTCTCATAGTTTAGTTTTAGCATCACGTCTGAAGACATAGAAACTATGTTATTCTTTTCCATATACTTCTGTGTTAAACCCATTGTCACTTAGTTCTTTTAATCTATACTCTTGCAACTTAGACAGTCTTCCTGTTTTAGTTTTTATTTCCGAGAACAAAACGTTCTCTCCTGGTTTAACCGCTATAAGATCTGGTATCCCATTCTTATTGGTCTTCATTAATTTAATTACATAATACCCTTCCGCCTCTAGCTCCTTGATTCTTTTTCTTTGAATGTCTTGCTCTTTCAATGCTACAAAGTTAAAAAAAAAACAGCGAACTTAGTAAGGTGTCTATTACTCGTGAATATATTAAGTGAATAACGCAACTGCAATTTATTTAATAATTAGTTTTTAACAAGTCCCAACACCATATAGGTGTTTTTTCTCCTACATACCCACCGCTTACATTGTAAGTAAAGTATTCTATAGCATCAGTGTAGTCCATATCTTCTTTTAATATTTCTATACATTTAGAGACTGAATATATAAGTCTCATCTCGGTTTCATCAACACCTATTAAAGCATCATCAAATCCATCGGCTATTAAGAATTCTTCTTCATAATAGTTTTCAATTATTTCCTTTAACATAGTCTTTTTTAAAATGTGTTATTGTATAATTCTTTTTACCCTGTACTGCCTTGTATATCTTCTTCTCTATACCGCCTCTACTAAATACCCAATACACCTTGTTGTATCTCCTGTTCTTGGTGGTCATTCTATCTCTACTCTGCCAGTAACTAGTAGCACTGAAGTCAATGTTGTAGTAAACAATATACTTAGCCTTGCGAAGTGATATCCCTTCTCTACCGCTAACTATTTGTAGAGCTATAGTTTTTTCAGAGTTATCAAACTCATCTATATCTGTAGTTAAGTCATCACCAAACTCTTCCTTGAGTGCTTTTAACTCAGCAGTAAACTTATAAAAGATGGCTATCTTCTCACCCTTAAACTTATTCTTTATAAACCTAGCCTTTGAATCATCTATTACCATAGAGTTTCCGCTTTCAAACTTAACAGTACCACTATGTATTTGATGTAACTTCATCATTAGCTTTACAGATGTGTCTGCTAATATCACCTCCTCTTTACCCTCCACTACTAAGTTAGCTTCTAATCTTTCACATAGTCTATAAGTACTTGGCTTCATATCAACATATAAAACATCCTCTTCTATTTCTGACATAAAACCAGCCTGCTTCTGTGTATACGATATCATATACGGTTTTATTACACCCATTATCTTTTCCATCAAACCATTTGAGTAATCATTAACTACATTGCCACCAATCCTTCTTTGTGATACATTAACGTATTGTGTAGCAAACTTATAGAAGTTTTTAAATTGATTAAACGGATTATTTCTGTGTCCATATACCTGGTGGTATATCTGTGAGAAACTCTCAGGTGTTGGTGTACCAGACATTAATATCATTCTAGGTATTATCATATTGCTTAATATATTCCTAACATCCTTAGCTCTTTTACTTGGCTTAGGAAAAGCACCCATTGAATGAGCCTCATCACATATAACTAAATCAGGATCAGACATAGTTCTTTTATGTAAACTCTCATAGTTTATAACCTCTAACTTAAACTTAGGATTTAATAAAGCATAATCATTCTCAATAGAATATATTGCCTTCTTCTTTGTTATAAACAAAACACTACTAGCCCCGATCTTTTGAGCTATACCAAGGCTAGTAAGCGTTTTCCCCGTCCTGACTTCCATGGATAAATAGACTAACCCAGTGTCAGACAACTTCTTAGACCCAATATTAATTATACTTTTTTGGTAATCTCTAAACTCCATCTCTTTTATTTTTTACATCAGAACATTTTTCGTATTCTTCTGTGGTTTCAAAATATGAAATTATAAAATCAAGGTCATCATCTGTTATACTATCATCTACATCGTGAATAAACATAGGGTAATCTCCTTGTATTATATTTTCGTAAGTATCTATCTCCATATATAAAGCGTAAGTATTTCTTATTGCTATATCTATAGCTTCATCTAAATTTAATTCATCCATTAGATGTTAATTTTTATTTGTTCCTCTTTAGGAGTTTCAATATATATATGTCTTCCATGTTGGTCTCTACCCTCTTTAGGATTACTACCCATAATATAATTACCATAAGCTATTAGCCACTTTCCAAATTGTATACGTGTTAATTTTTTATAATAGTCTGGGTTGTCTGCAACAAATTGATTATAAGCATCTGATTTGTATATAGTTCTGTCTAATAAGTTATTGTCTCTATCAGACACCCATTCAAAAAACTGATGATTAGTTTCTGCTATAAACTTTCTAGTCTCTAAGTTTTTAAACTTACTCTTTACAAAACCATTCTTCATAAAGAATTTTAAATTACCTAACATATAGTTGTCGAACCTACACCATTCCCCTTCATCCCAATCGTCAAACAATAATCTACCAAATTCATCGTAAGGTGTAAACCCACTGCCATAGTACCTAGTTAGTTCTAATTCCCATTTTCTTCTATCAAATGAGCTGCCTTTACCTTTTATAGCGTAGTTAGTAGTAATTACAACTTTAGGTGACTGCTCGTATGGAATCTTAATTGCATCCTTATTCTTTTTTTCTAATGTAATACCTTCTGTAATGACACTAAATAGATTCTCGAATATAAAGTTCTTTTTTACATCATCGAATGTAAGTATCTGTGTATCAGCTGATACTAATTGATACGCAAAAGATTTGTCAAAAGAAAACTCCTTACCATTAATTACTACATTCTTTTTCATCTCAGTTATACCCTGTACAAATAAACCTTTTCCTGTTCCTCCTTCTGGGTTATCACTAATTACTTCATCATTAATAATTACAGCTGGACAAAATCCTTTGTCCTTGTATCCTTGTAGTAAAAAACCAATCGTACTGTGCATTGATTTAATTCTATTAGAATCGTTGTTAGATATGTTAGCTATAAATGTTTTGTAGTCGCACTCGTTAGACTCACAGAAATCAAACTCTCTATTTATTATCTGATCATTCCATACATAACCACCTAAATTCTCATACTCCACCTTTTCAATATCATCTTTAGTTACTTTAACCGCACAGTTCTTGTAATATATGTAGGATGTGTTGGTATTGTCTACTAAAAATGGAACCTCTGTAAAGTCTAGCATTGACAAAAAGTCTTCCTTAAAAAATCTAGTCTTGTCTGCAAAGTGATTGTATATACTTAAGTCTTCTAAGTTTTCTAAGTAACCTAATACATCATCTTTAATCTTTTCTTCATTAGTATTGTGTACTCTATTACTTTCTATCTTAATAAATATAAAACTTTTACCACCATCTGGGTAATACCTATAGTAGCCTCTATCTTGTAGGAAAGCTCTGAACATAAAGTGTATAACAGACACTACTCCTTTATCACTCTTGGACCAAAACCTTAAGCTGTTGGATTCTTTTTCTTTGTCTTCTATGACAGCATCCGCTACTTCGCCCTCAACTCCAGCTTCTACTAATTGAGAACGTATTTTCTTTTTTTGCACACCTGCCCTTAACTTATCTCTAACAGAGTTAACTTTATCTCTATCTTCAAAGAACTTAGTGTTAAAATTCTGAACACTTCTATATGCACTATCAAGAGTTATCTTTATCTCATTATCTGTAAAGTCTTCCTGAGTATATCCACTCATAACATACGAAGCTAAATCTCTGTTTATTCCAAAGTCATTAAATGCTGAGGCTAGAATATATACATTATTATTTCTCTCACCATCTATCATGCCGTACTTCTTCTCCCACCAGGACTTTAACCTTCTAACTATCTCATCTTGGTTAGATACCTTAATGGTTTTAATACCATCGCTTACCTTCAATTGATCGTACTCTTTTTCATCTAACGTATCCCAAACTATACTATCAGCATTAACAAATAATTTTAAATCGTATGATTCGTAACATACTCTTGAAAGATTCTTACACGCCTTATCAAAGTGAGTAGAGTTGTAATGTTTTTCAAGGGCATTAAAGTACGCCTTGTGATTGTCAACTTCCTTTGGTATCTTAACTAATACTTTGATACCATTACCGCTTGGTGAAGTAAATAAAGCAAATGTATATGGATCTTTTTGTATCTTTTTTCTCTCCTCGTTAAGATCTTTAATAGTAGAATATCCATCAAAGTCTAAACAAATTAAACCACTGTGGTTTGTAATAGAAGAGTCTTCCCTTTTATTAAACTCTCCAGAAAAACATATAGCAGGTAATCCTTTTTTAAGTAGATTCCTTTGCTCTTTATCCTTTTCTTTTCTTATGTTTTCGATTAGCTCTTTGGATTTTCCATCCTTAATTCTTTGTAAGACCACAGAAACATCTCTAAAAAAAGGTGTTGATGTGTCTCTTATGTTTTGAAATATCGTTATTTTATAGTCCATTTTATTAAATTTTGTGACGAGTTTTAGTGTTTTATGACAAGTTTATAGTGGTTTGTGACAACTTTGTGACAACCTATTTGTTTAACTCAAGTAACTTAACTAGCTCATTAGCAGTACCTTGAGATTTTCCATTCCTAGAATGACAACTTTTCTTACATATATACAAGAAAAAAATATAAATACTATTTAAAAGTATAAAGAGAGTAGGGAGACTTATTTTGATTCTTGTCATATTATATTTTATCTCCCTTACTCTCATCTTATTTAGAATGGTAAGTCCTCAGTCTTAGCTGCCACCACTGGCTTCTTAGTTTCCTCTTTCTTCTCAGCAACCACTGAATTACCATTGGTCCAGACTACTTTTCCATTACCCACATAAGTTCGTTGAGCTTTCGCTTCACGCTCTTCTTTAGATTGTTGATGAAACATAGCTGCGTTGTTACCGTAGTTATCTGTCTCATCGTTTACTGAAATGGTAAAGTATCCCTTTCCATCATTTAGCTTAGACTTATCTATCTTCTTAAAGTCTACATAAAAGCTTATTAATTGTGCCATTGTTTATAGTGTTTCGTTTATAAAATATTGATTTATATCTTCTGTAGGATTTTCCCCGAAGAATGTATTATACACTTCAATTGCTTGACTTACCTTGTCTTGCCCTCTGCTTAAGAAGTCTTCAGAGCAGTCAAACATTCCTAGTCTGCCCGATGATTTCTCTATAGCTACGAAAACTACAGGGTGTCCAAACAATTGTTGATATATCCACGCCTGACTATCATAGTTATACCTACGAGCTTTGTATTTAAAATCATCCAACGTTGCTGTTGTCTTGATATCAATAATTAAATCTCGTGTAACTATATCTGCCTTGCCCTTCCACATCAAGCCACCGATTTCACCTAATCCAGGCTCCTCGTACTTGTTGGTCTTGTCATATATAATTTCGTTTAGGAACACATTTGCCCTAATTTCTTTTGCTAACCACTCTATATGGGTAGCTTCCTTACTTAAAAGGATCATATCTTTATCTGTTTCCTCTAAATCAGCTCTATATTTTTTAGTAACCCTTGACGAACAGTCCGAAATAATAAAATTATCTTTCTTCTCTGGCTCTAAAATTAACGTATGTAGGTAGTTACCCTCTAACATAGCTAAAGACCCTTTAGAAGGCTTCTTAAACCCCTTAGGATTGTTAAGGAGAGATCTAATATCGCTGTTAGATAAGAAAGTTTTGCCGTAAGGACCATAATAACTATCGTCATCACGTAACTTTTTTAATATCACTTCTCTATTATCTTTCATGACTTAAGAGCTTTAGATATTTCTTTCTTAATCATTGGAGTAACATTGTATTTTAGACTTAAATTATCTATAATTTTTCTAATGCCTAAGTCTTTATTTTGCACCACGTAAGTTAGCACCTTATCCCAATTCTCATCACCTAATGTAAGGTGTATACCCTTTGTAATTGTTTTGTCGTGATTATTAGTAGCGTCTGAATCTTTAGTGTCATCAATTAGTAAGAGTCCGTTTAGTGCATACTTTCTTGAATAAGAAGATGAACTACCAAAACACTGAGCAATGTCCATACCTTTTCTGTTTGGATCAATACCTGCCTGTGCTTTTGACACCACCTGGTCCTCAGGTTTTTTTGCATCATATATAGTTGCTGTTGATTCTACATAAACAAGGCCAGACAATTCTTTAATATCATCTGTTATGTTTAGTATTAAACCATGCTTGCTTAGTAGTGGTTTTACCGCCTCTAATATATCCTCACATGATCTATAGTTGTACTTACCAAAGTTATTTCTCTGGTTCTTTGGAGCCTTAAGCTCTGCTTGTAATTTTACTAGTTTTTCCATTTGTTGAAGTTTTTGTTTAGTTTTTCAATTATTGTTTTTCTTCTCACTTTAGCTTGTCTTAGTTTATTGGTTTTATTTGTGTTTAAATAATACTGTACATTAATATTAATCTTATGTAGTTCACTCTCATAATATCTAATAGTAAGTAAATCAGCACCCTTAACAAAACCGTTTTCTAAAAAGATATTCTTATCTACATCACTTACGCTTTGATAAAATACACTATCTGTTCTAGTGTTGAATATTAACACGTCTCCTGTATTCTTTTTCTCAATTTTATATCCATTATATATGGTGAATTTAGAATCGTTAGAGGTGTACATTTCAACACGCTTTTTACTAAAGAGTTCCTTCCAGATCTCGCTCATGCTGTTCATCTATTTGTTTTTTATTTTGAATGTAATCATTAAGCCACAGATCCGTAGCATATACCTCTTGGTATAGTTGTTTTGTTTGTCCCATTTCATTTAATTTAATTGTGTGTAAACTTACTGAATATATATATCTTCACCAACTCTTATGTTGAATTTTTCGATATCATATCCCTTCTTTTCCATAGCTTTAATTACTTGATTAAAGTAGTAATTGTTAGTCCTTCCTCCGTTAGATATAGACCTACAAAAAAGTTTTCCATCATAATGTAGCTCCATGTCTGACTTAGTTCCATCATGCCCCATGTGTTTTATTACTTCGTTCTCTATTTTTTTAAGATCACTAGTGTGTCCTTTTTTCTTAAGGATTAAATTTTGTATTTCATTTACAGCATACATCATTCCAGAACCAAAGTCTCTTATAGGCTCTCCTCCCTTTGTCATATACTTCTCAGCTCTATTATAGATTATTACTAATTCTTTTTCTATTTCTTCCATAATTTTCTTATTTGTTTTCCTAACTCTGTATCGTTAGGGTATTTTTTAATTAACTCAGTTATAGTTGGTCTAGGCTGATCTGGGTTTGTATACCCATAAGTTTTCTCTTGCCTAAGTTCGTTTAGTGTTCTCTTCTTTACCATATCTCTTTAAATAAATCAATCATACTTAGGGTTTTTGCTTCTTGCATATGTATTTTTTTTACTTTCTTTTCTTTTGTCTTTTTGTTTTTATTATAGTAAGATCTAAATGAGTCACTCTTAAGCTCATAAACTCTGCCATGTTTATTGCTTATTACTTTTACATATTTACTCACATCATTAGTGAATATATTAACCTCTTCTTGATTAAGGTTTCTTTCATAAACATCACTATATCCTGTGTTCTTTCCTGGCCTGAACCCTTGCTTAGAGGTGACGTCCTTTTTGTTAGATATTATGTAGTATTCTCTTTTAAATCTACCTAGTTGTAGTTCACCTTTAGTAACTGAGACACACACAGCGTGTGTTATTCCCTTGTCTTGTAGTTGTTCAAATATATTTTTCATCTTTCAATAGTTTTTCAATGGTTTGTTCTAATTCTGATCTTGTCATTATAGATAAGTAATTTTTATTTAAGTACCTATTAAATGAGTTACTAACTTTCTTATAGTTAATCATAATGTCTGCATTTTCGTTTTGACCAACTTCATTTTCAAATCTTTTTAAGTAGTGTATCATACTTGCATGATCTCTATTTATAGATTCTCCAATTTTTGAAAGTGTCCATCCACAATTCCTTAATATCCTACAGTATATTACTTTAGCGTCTATTAAGGGTTTAATTCTACTATCGCTATCAATGTCTAAACACAGCTCCTCTAGTATTATTTCTTTTAGTTTATTTGTATCTATTTTCATTTTATTTGTTTTATTAAAAGTTTGGGTTAGTCCAAACTATTTCTCATAATCTTTAATGTTTATTTTATATTGATCATCTAAGTTCATCATGTCAATTAACTGATGACAAGCCTTTGTACTTTTTATGTAGTATTCCTTTTCAGACAACTCTGGTGAATTTACTTTGTGCATAACATCAACTCTACAAATGTCAGGTCTATTTTCGTATATTGAGCATTGGTTTTGTTTATTTAAATAAGCACAGGCTCCATCCCCCCTGTCAGGTAGTAGCTTTGAATAACCTGCTACCATACAACAGGCTCCACATCCTGAACATAAGAACTCAGCTTTTTTATTCATAATCTTTTATTAGATCTCCAATTGTGGCAGATAACACTATATCATTTATTTTATTTAGTAACCACTCATAATCTTGATGATCTCTGGTTGCTAGTAGTCGAAATGATATTTCGTCTGTTGCTTGTTTTATTCTGTTGTTTTCCATAGTTCTATTATTTGTTTTTACTTCTATTTTCATAGTATTATTTTTGTACATTTTTAAGCACCTCTTCTCTAAACTTTTTCTTGCTTATAAAGAGATCCATCATTGCTACTATTGTATTGGAATAGTTAATGTCTAACTCTTGGTTAACATCCTTGAAGTCATACATTACTTCTTCATTCTCTGGTTTTATATAAAATGTTCGTGTCATATTTTTTCGTTTTTATTTAAGTCATATTTATAATCAACAATAAATGATTCATCAAAAGTTCTCATTCCTGATATTTCAACTGTTACTGTCTCTTTATTTATTTGTATTAATTCTTTTACTATTTCACCTGATAGCAAACTGTCTATTTGATTGTCTGATAATTCTATGTATTCTCTTTTCATTTTTTTTCTACGTATTTATAATGGTTATATATTATGTAACATCCTTGAGAACAAAAGTCTTTATTATAATCTGACTCTGCATCTCCACAGTCTACACCTAGTTTTGATCCACATCTTTTGCAATTTTCCATTCTTTATTTATTAATTTTAATATACTTATGTATGCTTTTATTTCTCTTTTCTTTAGTATCTCATACCATTTGCACCTACTCAGCAGTCGGTAAGCTAATTGAACTTCTGTGATCCAATGATTCTTCATTCCTGTGTATTTTAAGTATTACTTTTCTTTTGTTTTTAAAGTCGGTTAACTTCTCTTGGTGATAGTCAATCCACTCTTGATTCTCTGTTAGCATTTTATTTATTACTTCTTTCATAGTTGTTTGTTTTTAATTATTGAAATGGCTCTTAATAACCCATGACCTTCTGCTTTTTCTCTGGAATTACCAAAGTCTAAAAGCTCTTGGGCGCACTCTTCAATGTGTTTTATTTTTTTATTTAAGTCTTTCATAGTTGTTTGTTTTAGTTTACTAATATATGTATTTATGTTTATAATTACAAATTATATTATTGTTTATATTGATTCTAGATAAGTTTTTATTTTTAGTAAGTCTGATCCGCTTAAGTCAAACCATTCCCCTCTGACCCTATTCTTTTTAAACATATTGTGAAGTTTCTTTTCGTCACTGTGTTTACCCTCTTTGTTAAATATCATTTCTATCGTTGGCTTCTCTGATTGAAGAGTTTTTTCTCTTAAACTAGGGTTGATAGACCTTCCTATCTTATAGTATCCTGTGTTTTTATCTATCATTACATATACTTTAGTTGTCTTGCCTTTAAATTCAAAAGATTTTAAATTCTTTATATATAATCTCACGTCTTTTTGTACCTCCTTAAAGTTATTGTTTAAAACATCTCCCTTTACTGTTGGGCTTTCTTTACCGTAGTAAGTGTCAAAATCTTGTTGAGGATGAAACTTCGTTAAGGTTGGTTTAAAAAAATATTTCTCCTCTTTTTCTATATACATCCAGTATGACCAATATTTAAATGAGTTTTCTATATCTATTATCTCATATATCTTACCCTTAGTAGGGTAAAACTTTTTTATTTCTTTTGCGTTTTCTCTGCACCAATCTATTCTAAGTTGTTTTAAGTTGTTAGTTTGTTTTATTAATTCTTGAAATTTATCATTAAATTCTTTTAGTTTTTTTAAATATTCCATATTGTATCTCCTTTCATTAAGTTTTCTTTAGCCCATAGAGGTTGTAGGTTGGTATAATGAAATAGTTTTTTAACATCTTCCTCTGTATTTGCCGAGGCTAATGGTATTATGTGATCTATATGCCACTCACTATAGTTATCCCAACTCATTCCATCCCTAAATTGTTTTGTTAAATGATTCCTAACTTCATTATAAGAACATCCAAGTAGCTCACTATTCCCTTTTACATTAAAGTTTTTAATTGATCTTCTTGTCATCTTTCTTAAGTTTAATTTCATTCTATAAACTGGATCAGCATCCCTTTTTAGTTTCTCTCTTTGGTTTATGTCCTTTCTATGTGCTTTTGAATACTCAGAGTTATAAGCAGAAATTTTTTCTTTGTTATTTTCTCTCCATAATCTTTTAACTTCTTTCTTATGGTCTAACTTTTTAAATTTGTTTTTTTCGTAGTGTTTTTTTAAATACTCTCTTTGCTTTTCTTTGTCTTTATATCCCATCTTTAGTTATATGTACTTCATCAAAATGATAATTCTTTTTTTTACAGATATAATTAATGAAGTTGTTTAAATGATTATCGTTGTTAAATTGTTTTGTTACTTGCCATCTTGTGGCCTCATTTGTCATGAAAATTATTGTAGCTGTCATCTCTCTTTATATATAAAATTATTATTGTTGCTATCATTACGCCTAGTGTAAATCCTAATAAAAAACCATCTATTGTATTAAAATCTTCCATCATTTTCTATTTTTAGCAAATTATCTTCTAATTCTCCCAGATATTCAATATAATATTCTGCATAATCAAAATTTATTATTTCATTCTGTTGATCCTCAATCATCCAAGCTCTCATGTCTTGGACTGTATAAATTGATTCTTTTAACAAATGTTTATTGTTACTTTCAACATGAGTGCAAGAAGTAAAAGTTAGTATTAAAATTAACCCCTTTATTTTTTTTATTATTTCTATTATTTTTTTAAAGTCTTTCATGTTGTAGGGTTTTAAGCCGTGGTTTTTTGATATTCTTTTTATTAAAGGCATCATTTCTATTAGTGTTTTTTTTCCTATTGTTTTCATAATTGTTTAGTTTATTACCGCACTGAGTAAACAGAGCATATACATTATAAATATTATTGGTACTGTGATCGCTATATATTTGTCTTTTGTCATATTAATTGTGTTTTAATGTTGTTTATTTCTTTCATTGTTATATTGTGGCATCCTACCTTTAAAACTCCGTTTAGTGCCTTTACAATATATTTGTTATCTACCTTTTCACCTACTATCTTTTTTAAATCTATTAGCTTAAGTAGTCTTTTGCCCTCTTCAACTGGTATTTTAACGCCCTGAGAAGTCTCTATTATATTGTTTGCTTTGTCTACTCTTAAGAAGTCTTTATTAGTTTCATTACTAAACCAATTAATTTCAAATGACCTCCATTTTTTTAACTTCTTTTGAACTTCTTTCTGCTTCTTTTCTTTATCTTTCTTTTGTTCTTCCTGGATTACTTGCAATAAATTTTCAGTACTTACATAAAAATCATTATATAATTTTAATATTTCTCTATGTTCTTTACTTTTCTTTGCCTTAGTTCTAGTTTTGGTAAAGTCTATATACTCAAAGTAACTTTTAAATAAACGATCTATTGTTGATTTGTAATAGTCTGCTTTTAATCTAGTTCTAGTTAGTTTATTTAATAAGTCTTTTAATTCGCTTAGAACTAAATCTCTTTTGGTTTCTGTTATAAAAAATTGTTGTTTGTCTCTTGTTGCACTTCTTAATAATGAAATATGTTTTGATGTGGTGTTAGAATATCCTCTATCATTTATCATTATTGTGTTATCGTCTATAAATTCACCTAGTAAATAGTGTGAACCGTAAGAGTAAATCTTTTTATATTCAAAGTACATTGAACCGTTGGAAGTTCTTCCAAAACTTTGCTCTTGCAAGTTAAATTCATGCACTATTTTGCTGTTTGTAAATACTGTTTTCATAATGTTTAGTTTTTAATTGTTATGCTAATGTAAGTATAATTATATTTATATCCTAATTTATTTTGTTTTAATTTCTGTTGTGACATGGGTATCCCTTATGGAATTTTGGATGATATTGTGAAAAGTCATCACTCTTCATGATCGAACAAGAACTCATAAGTAATATAGTTAATGTTAATATTATTGTTATTTGTAATATCAGTGTATTTATTTGAATTTTATTAGTCATTTTATTTTGTTTTTAATTAATATAATAAGTTTCTGTGTAGTCTTTATATTTTTTTCCTCTTAAATAATCGTTTATTGCTTTTTTAATTTTATTAATATTATTTCCGTAAAATGTAGGATTGGCATAAGTTGATGCTGTATATTCATTTTTAATTAATCTTATTCCATACCCTTTATATGTTTGATATTCTTTTTTCATTTTATTTTATTTTTAATTAATAGCTCAGTTTTAAATTTGGTTTCTAGTTTCATTAATTGGATCAAGTCAAAATTGTTTAGTCTTTTACTTGTGTAATGTTTTTTAGTTACTTCTTTATTGTATATCTTATTAGCTAAATGTTGGATATTTTCAATTATGTTTGTTTTCATTTTATTTTAGTTTAATTCTAATTCATTGCATATTTCAAGGCCTAACCAATAAACTAGATGATTTACTAATTTTTCTGCATTGTCAAAAGTTGTTTGAATTTCTCCGAAGTTTTCAAGCTCTGAATCGTTGCATATTTTAATTGCGTCGAATGTGTCTAAATCATGTTTTTTTAACCATTGTTCCGCCTGGTAATATCCAATAATATAATAACCCTCATTAAATGCGTGAAAATGTATTTCTTCTTGTGAACCTAAGTGTTCAATAGTTTCGTTTAAATGCTCTCTTAATTCTGTTTTAATTGATTCTTTCATAATTGTTAAATTAGTTAATTAATTTGTTGGTTCAAATATAAGTATAAATATAAATATAAAACAAGTGTTTAGGCATGTTTCTTTGAAATTTGCAACAATATTCTAATGTTTTTTTATATGCGAAATATTATTTGGTTAGTGGTTTAATCCTTAGAATTTTATTTGGATATTTAATACTTTCTTGTAACTTGTTGATTAACAGAGCTTTACACTTTAGTTAGTTGTTTTGTTCTTCGGTTTGTCTATTGGTGGAAAAATTGGTTGGGTGTTTATCCACCCTTTAAAGGTGTGTTAATATATATTTATATAACAATTTACAGCTTGTTAATGTGGATTAATTGCAAAGGTTACAAGGTAACAAGGGCAACAGGTACGGGATGCGGGCAACTAGCAAACCAGAACAGCAGGGCAGCAGGGGAGCCGCTAGAAAACCGCAAAAGTATTGCAGGAGAACCCCTGAAAAGACACCCCCCTAGGGAAATTAGAACAACTTTCCTTTGAGGTGGTGACGACGTACAGCCATATATAACCCCCAACCTACGGATGTGTAATAATAATATTCCAAACCAATTTACTATCTTTGTATTATGCTTCTGCTAATCATATAGGTGGGGTAGGTTTAAGCCTCGCCAGGAGAGACAAGCAGTTTTGGTTAGAGCCCAATACTGGTAAGAGGCTAAACTTTTTAAATAACATAAAACAAAATAAGATGGACGGTTTAACAATAAAAAATGGTAGGTTGATTAATAACAGACCAGACAGTGAAATGGGAATCACTAAAATATGTAGAATGAAAAAGGCTGAGAAGAGAGCTGAAAAGATCTCAATGATAGTAGAGGCCAATAGAATCTCTAACATGCTAGACAATGGGTAAGATATCAGACACTAGTAAGTATCCAGTAGTAACACCTGCTGGAACAGACATAGTAATAGGTACTGATGTGGGGTCTAGTAATGCTACTAAGAACTTTACTATAGCAAGTATAAACGCACTAAATAATACTTACGCACTAACTAACCCTTCTGGAGGTATATTACAGTTATCTGATGGAGTAGACACTTCTTCAGTTACACTAAGTAGTACAACTGGACTAGATATAACAAGTGCTGCTGCAAATACCATACGGATTAACTTAAGTACTCCTGTTGCTGTAGCTAATGGAGGTACAGGTTTAACTGCTGCTGGCAATAGAAGACAGGTGGTAACTTCTACTGGAACTGTCTTAGCTATGAAGAATAAGTTTGGTCCTGTATTATCAGAAGTAACATCTGTGACTGGAACGTATACTTGGAATTTTGATCTTGGAGATACCCTGTCTATTACACTAACAAATGGAGTAGCTACCACACTAGCAATAACTAATGTAGTTGACGGTGATGAAGGCACAGTATTAGTTACTGGAGCTGGAGGAGGTATTACACTACCTGATCCTGGAAGTAAGATTAAAGGATCATCATACTCTTCATCAAATGGTAAAGTAGACCTACTTAAATTTAAGTATATAGGTAGTACATTTTACTGGGTAGCCACTGAAACTTTGGTAACATACTCACCTTAATTCTACTTAAAAAATATGAAACGAGGGGCTTGCGCCCCTTTTTTTGTGGCTAAACTTGTCATGCAATAAACGGTATTAAACGTTTTAAAACGGATAATTGGGCTGTTTTATGACAAGATTAGGGTGTTTATGACAAGAAATGACAACTTTAAAAAAAGCTGTCACGCTGTAACTTGTTGATAATCAGTAAGTTAATGGTGATATTCCTAGAATGACAACTTTTCTCTACGTATATAAGAAAAAAAAATATATATACATTAAATAGTATAGAGTAATAGGAGGTGTTTTCTTTGGAATCGTCATGGAAGATAATTAAGAGAATTATTACTAGTGGTTTATAAAAAACATTTATATATTTGCTTTATATATTTGCTGTGGTTTAAAAAGTATATTTGCAAATGTATAATGGTATAATTAAATTAAATTTATTATGATAGTAAAACAAGTAAGCTTTGATAAAGAGGCTAGGGAAGATCTTATCAATGGTATTAATACACTAGCCAATGCAGTGAAGAGCACATTAGGTGCGAGAGGTCAGACTGTGTTAATAGAATCAGAGAATCATACAAAAGGGATTACAGTTACCAAGGATGGTGTAACAGTGGCTAGGAGTATTAACTTACTACACCCTACACAAAACCTAGCGGTGACTATGATGAAAGAGGCGGCTAGTAATACCGCAGTGGCAGCAGGCGATGGTACTACAACAGCAATAGTAATTACACAAGCTATAGTGCTAGAGGCACAGAAAAGAATTAAACCACACATGAACTTAACAGAAATCATTAGGTCTATACAGTCTAGTTCTGAGTGGGTGGTAGAAAAGTTAAGTAAAAAGGCTAGAAAGATTAGTGGTAAGAAGTTGATTGATGTAGCTACAATATCAGCTAACAATGATAAGGTGCTAGGTGAGATTATAGCTAATGCTTATAAGGCAGTTGGAGAGAATGGAGTAGTTACTGTAGAGAATGCAAGTGGTAGTGAAACGTATTCTAATATTATTGATGGGATGAAGATTGATAGAGGAATGTCTTCTAAGTATTTTATTACGGATCAAAAGAAAGGAGAATGTGTACTAGAGAATCCTTACGTGATGGTAATAGACCAAGAGATATCTTCGTTAACAAGTATTGAACATGTTTTAGCTCCAGTCATACAAAGTGGTAAGCCGCTATTGATTATCGGAACGCTAACACCAGCGGCATTAAATACATTAAACCTTAATGTAGTTAAGGGTAATATCAAGGCGTGTGCAATCATACCACCACAGTTTGGATATAAGAGTGATGACTTAATGAGTGATATAGCTTACGCTACAGGAGCTAAATATTTTTCTGAGACCACAGGTGATAATTTAGAATTAATGCAGATAGGGGACTTAGGAAGGTGTAAGAAAGCTATTATTGATAGGGGTAGTACAGTTCTGATTAAAAATGATGAGCAATCTATAGACCAAAGAGTAGCTGAGCTATGGGATGAGTACAATACTGAGAAGCATGAGTCAGAGAAAGAGTTTATAAAGGAGCGTATTGCTATTATGTCTGGTGGAGTAGCGGTCATTAATGTGGGTGCAAACAGTGATATAGAGCAAAAGGAAAAGAGAGATAGGGTAGATGATGCAGTATGTGCTACTAGAGCAGCATTAGAAGAGGGAATATTACCTGGAGGAGGTATAGCTCTATTGGATACTTCTAAGGAACTATTAGAACGTGGAGACGGTGAGACTATGCTTGTAGCTAATGCAATCCTCTCAGAGGCTTTAAAAGCACCATTTAAGCAGATATTAACCAATGCAGGGATTGATTCTAAGGAAATAGAACCTAATTTAGACCCAGGCATAGGATATGATGTTAAGAATGACAAGTATGGAAATATGATTAAGATGGGTATAATAGACCCAATGAAGGTTACTAAGAATGCACTAGAGAATGCGGTATCTGTAGCGACAACCATATTAAGTACAAATGCAATAATAACAAACGTAAGAGACTATGAAAGCGATAGGTAAATATATAATTGTTGAGGCGATCAACGAAGAAGTAAAAACAAGCAGTGGTCTTTTAATGAGTGGCGAAGAAGTAAATAAGCTTCGATACAAGAAGAGCAAGGTAATTTCTGTAGGCACTGATGTGAATGGTATAGAAGATAACAATGTAATCTACCATGACGCTAGATCAGGGCATCAAATGAAGATTGATAACAAGACGTATGGTGTTATTATGGAGAGAGATGTAGTGATCTGTATGTAATATTTTTCGTAACTTTGCTGACTATATGGCGACAAAAGGTAGAACAAAGAAAAATAGTATATGTCCATCTGGTATAGCTTGGGCTAAAAGAACATTCGATACTTACCCTGGTGCATATGCTAATATGGCAGCTAGTAAGTACTGTAAAGACCCTAACTATGCTAAGAAGTCTAAAAAGTAATGGGTTTAAGTAGATCAGCAAAATATTATAGAAAAAACGCTAAGGCTCGTAAGAAAAAAAACGCTTATCAGAAAATATTTAATAGCAAGAAAAGTGAGATTGAAAAAAGGGTATTGCTAAATAAATTAAATAGACAGTTTGGAACTTATGGGAATGGGGACAATAAAGACGTGTCTCATAAAACAGGTGAGAAACCAACTCTTGTAAAACAATCAATCAACAGAGGAGATAATAATAACACACCTGGAGATAAAAGATCTAGGAGTAAAAAACGATAATTATGGCTAAGAAATTTAAACCACATATGATGTATAAAGCTTGTAAAGGTAAGATGGCTTTTAAACTAGAAGATCATAACAAGCTAAAAGAAAAAGGTTACGGTCATGAAAAAGATAAATCTTGTAAAAAATAAATAATTATGCCAACAGTAAAATACACATGCCCAGATTCAGGGAAGTCAATGTCAAAGACGTTTCCTTATAACGCAATGGGAAAAGCACAATCAGATTCATTTGCTAAACTTATGAATGGGTCAAAGAAAAACAATCCTAATTACGGAATGGAAAAGAAAACTAGTTCATCAGGATATTAATGGGTGATTTAGCTAAATGGAGAAAACAGAAGTGGGTTCGTATTGGTACAGACGGTTCTATATTAGGGGCGTGTGGTACTAGTAAGAATACTAAGAATCCAGATAGGTGTTTACCTCTAGCAAAAGCTAATAGTTTAACTAAAGCTGAAAGAGCTGCAACTGCTAAGAAAAAGAAGAGAAGTAAAAAAACGGTTGTTCCCAATACTAAGAAAGCAAGAGTTAGAAACACATGATTAAGCGATTAATTAATATATGGGAGCACAGCGACTCACAGCCCACAGAGATTACTTTAGGCATATGTAACTTTATATTAACCCCACTAGCTACTATAATTGAGTTAGGTTTTATGCCTGTATTTAATGTGTTATTAGTGCTAGTTGGAGTATTTCAATTATTTGCCGTAGCAAATGGTTGTATAAACTACAGGGTAAAAGCAGCTTTTCTTTCTTTTTCGTTATTTATTATAACTTTGTCACTATACATAATTTGTTGCGGATTAAAAGACGCTTCTCATTATGGTTGGGTAGTACTAGTAATTAGCTCGTTTGGTAGCTTAAGAAGATTAAAAAAGGAACAGCTACATGGACAGCGTAACTGAAATAATTACAATAGCAGCAGGTGCATTAGGTACGGCTGGAATATGGAAGTTTGCTGAGGCTAGAATGAAAATAAAAGCAGAACAAAGAAAAGACGAAACAGTAAATAGTGATGGCATTCAATACCGAGATGACTTGAAAAAAAGAGTAACTAAATTAGAGGAGTTACTAAGTGAGTCTTCTAAAGAGAAAGATGAATTAAGATCATTAGTGTTAAAACTAACTGAAGAGGTGTCAGCACTACGAACTAAGGTAGAGTTTTTAGAAAAAGAAAACGAAAGATTAAAAATGAGGTAATGGCTAACAAAAGCAAAATGAAATGTAATAGGGTTACTGCTTCTGACAGAGCTGGCAAGAAGAAGATGGTAAAGGCTTGTTCTGGTGGTAATGAGAAGTTAATTCATTTTGGTGCTAAGGGATACGGTCATAACTACAGTTCTGCTGCTAGAAAAAGTTTTAGAGCTAGACACAAATGCAGTTCAGCTAATGATAAGATGACAGCTAGATACTGGTCTTGTAAACATTTATGGGCTGGCAAAGGGGGATCAACTAAAAGCTCTCCTAAAAGTAAAAGAGGAAAATACTAATTATGCCATTTACAAAAATGACAACAGGTAGATGTAAGGGCAAATATAAAAGTCCAAGTGGAAAATGTTTTACTAAGAAGCAGGTAAAATTTTATTATGCTACTGACGGAACGTTTAAAAAAAATAATTAAATTTGTAAAAAATATATTATGGCATATAGAGTATCAAAACCATTAGCAGACACGCAAGAACAAAACGGTCCTATAAAAGATTTTTTTGACAAAAGAAGACAGAAAAGTAGCGCTAAGAGATCTAAAAGAAAAACAGAGTCTTATGACAAGGCGGCTAGTAGGAGAGGTCTTAAATTATTTGGAGCCTCAGTAGTGTTTGTTGCTGATCAAATAAGAAGAAGACTTAACGGTTAAATTAATCCTCATCAACCTCTTTGTTGAATTTTTGTATTGCTGTCTGATATATTTTATCTGTTGAGTTTCTCTTTTTAAATATTGGATTATTCCTAGGTTCTTCAGATATTTTTTCCTGACCGTTTAGTTTTTTGTATAATGAATCTACAAAACGTCTAGTCTTGTAGGTAACTTCATATAATGCTTTTTGATTAGGGCCATTATTTCTCCACTTGTGTAACCATCCATTTTTTAGAAGCTTACCAAAACGCTCCTTATCCCAAGACATAAGCTTACCAAAATTCATGCAATCTTCTCTAGTAAATAACTTCTCCCCATAGAGGTATAGCAGCATATCTAATTCTGCGGTAGTAAGATCATGTTTAGCCTTAGCCCAGTAGCGAACTATTCGCCAATTTTTAAGATAATGTTTTTGTGGGTCGGCTCTCTCATAGATCTTGTACCTTTTGCGGTACATTATAAAGTGATTCATAAATGTAAAGATAGAAATTTTATTATTATCTTTGTCGTATGAAAAGTAAAGGACTTGGTGATAGCGTAGAAAAATTTACACAAGCCACAGGTATTAAATCAATCGTAGAGAAAGGTGCTGCTGCATTAGGGAAAGATTGCGGATGTAGTCAGAGAAAAAATAAGCTAAACGAGTTATTTCCTTACGGTAAAAAATAAAAATTATGGACAAGTATCAAGACAAAAAATCATCTATGGATGATTACTCTCACGAAAGAAAATTAAGAATAGATGGTAGGTATGAAGCTGCTCATGGTAAGATGGATGCTGCTAAAAACGATTTCGATCATGCACACGCTTTAAAGAAAGATGCTCACTACGATGCTGAAAGCAGAGCTCAGTTCGGGGGTCATATTCATAAAATGTTTAAAAAGTAAAAAATGGCGTATCAAAAATTACAAGTAAGTAGAGCTCTTCAGGTTATACCGAGTGATACAATTAATATTCCAAACGTTGCACATAGAAACGCACAAGGAACGACAGTAGGTACTGCTGATACAAACAAATTAGTTGATACTGGTGCTAAGTTTAGAGATGAAGGACTAGTAAAGAAAAACGATATTGTTTATAATACCACTGATTCAACTATAGCTAGAGTTTTAGCTGTGGAGTCTAATACTACATTGTTGCTAAGTGCAGATATATTTATTGCTGCGGAAGGTTATCAGATATATAAAGATAACAATGACGGATGTATTCTATATGTAGGAGGGTTAGGAAATGTTGAAGTGGTTACAGTTGGTGGAGATGAGATTGTATTACCAGGAATATCTGCTGGATCTTTTTTACCGCTTCAAGTAACTAGAGTAAAAGCTAATCTAACTACAGCTACGAACATTATAGCTCTTTGGTAATATGAGCACAGGGATAGGTGTAGGTGCAAGTATGGTGTTTGCTGGAGTAAAGGCTTCACCTTCATTTGAGTATTCTGCTAGTGCATTCTGTGCTGATGCTTATCCAGATCCAGTTCCAACAATTAACGGAACTCCTGGAGGTACTTTTAGTGCAGCTCCTGTTGCACCTAGCACAGGAACTTTAGTAATAGACTCTTCTACTGGAAGAGTTACTTTAGCTTCTAGTGATCCAGGAAATTATTTAGTTACCTACACTGTAGGTGGTGTATCTGAAAGCGATCCCTTTGAGGTATTAGCAGTACAGACCACAGGATTTAGTTACTCGTCTAATAGCTTTTCAGATAGTGGTACAGCTAGTCCAACTATAACAGGATCAGCTGGAGGAGTATTTACTGCAACAACAGGACTTAGTATTGATGCTAATACAGGTGTAATTGATTTAGGTGCGTCTACGGTAGGTGGACCATATACGGTTACATACACTAATACTGGAGCGTGTCAAGGAACACCATCAACATTTGACATTACCATAACTGCTACGGTAAGAATAATAGCTAACAATTTTGCTATGGAGTTTGATGGTCAAAGTTATGTATCAGCTGGTAATCCAACTCAGCTTCAAATGACTGGTGATATTAGTGTTTCAGCTTGGTTTAAAACTAGTAATAGTGGAAGTCAAATGCATATAGTAGGAAGAGGAGCTAATTATTCAACAGCAAACTCCTCTTGGGCTTTATTTAGAAGAACTAATAATGGAATAGCGGTTCAATTAAGAGCTGGAGGAGCTTATGTGTACGCATTATCCCCTGCAACAACTTTTAACGATGGTAATTGGCATCATGCTGCTTTTACTAGAGAAGTGTCTTCAGGTAACTTAAAGCTATATATAAATGGAAGTTTAGTGGTAACAACAACTGGAGTTACAGCCGTTTTAAACAACGAAACTAAAGATACTTTAATTGGTGCTGATACTGATCCTTCCGAGTATTTTACAGGAGATATAGACGAAGTAGC
>Ga0209337_1000162_pt1 | contig 54041 bp, 74 predicted proteins | sample LinPmetageLP53_FD_184044 | JGI IMG/M metagenome (GOLD analysis project Ga0209337, IMG submission 184044) | Marine viral communities from the Pacific Ocean - LP-53 (SPAdes) (version 2) | ecosystem: Environmental > Aquatic > Marine > Oceanic | place: Pacific Ocean | collected 2010-02-08
AGCTCCTAAACTCATTATGCCATTGCCAATCCTGCAGCAAATCCAAAGTAGGTTGTGCCACCATCAAAAGTTGTAAAGGTTAAAATATCTATCCCAGAAGTAGTTAATGTAGGAGCACTTCCTCCTGCCCATTTAGCAGAGTTTCCACCAGCACCATTTGCTCCTGCTTTAAATGTAAGTGTACCAGCACCACCATTTGTAATAATAAGAGTTATAGAATTAGATTGACTTGCTAATGAATTTGTAATTCCTACATTAAAAGTGCCACTACCTACAGTAAAAGATTGAACATTACCATTATCTAAATCTAAATCAAAAGCTCCTGTTTTAGAACCATTAGCATAAACAGTTTCAGCATAATCTTTTAGTTGTTTATTAACTAAAGTCTGAATAGCAGTTGTCCCAGCTATTTCTTGGTTGCCCCCAGCAGGAAGAGTTAGTTCATTTGTCACACTAGCTGAATGTGGTTGAGATTTAACTGTTTGGCCATGACTGTTGCTTTCACAATTAAATATTACTGTTCCTGGATTTGTGTTACCTTTAACAATAACCTTTCCTGTTCCATTTGGAGCAAGTTCAATAGCACCATTTGCAGCATCTACAATTTTAATGCTACCTGAATTTGTCCCACCATTAGTGTCCAATTCAAGGTCATAAGCTCCTTTAGAAGTAATTTTTCCAGAAGCACCACCATTACCTATTGAAACTTCTCCAGAGCCATTTGGCTCTAGCTCTATATTTTGATTTGCAGCATCTACAATCCTAATTTTACCAGAGTTAGTTCCAGAGTTAGTTTCTAATAATAAATCATAAGCTCCATTTGAAGATAAAACTCCATCTTCAGAACCACCTCCTAGATAAATAAGATCAGACTCTAATTGAATATTTCCATTACCATTAGGAGTTATATCTATATCTCCATTTGTGTCTGTACTTGAAATTGTATTGCCACTAAAAGCAAGATTGCCAAAAGCAAGTTTATCTGTAATAGAGACAACTTCATCACTTCCATCACAATAAACAATATTTGTTTTACCATTAGCGATTGTTACTTTTGCTGCACCACTACCTTGAGACATAAGAATGCTATATCCACCTGAAGTAGCATTCTCAATTAAAAAATATGCTGTTGTAGTTGCTGGTGCGATGGTTATCGTACAATTTTGACTTAATGTTCCTGTAAATTTAATTACACGATACATACCATCTTGAACATTACTAGATCCAGAAGAAGGAGATGCTGCTCTAACTGTTAATGTTGCAGTAGAAGCATCAGAAAGAGCTACAGATTTATATGCTGTTATCCTATCTATTATACCCCAATTAAAATTTGTTGTGTTTCCCCAAGTTCCAGACTGGTCGCCTGTTGCCATCTCTTCGATGCCGAAATTTGTTGAATATGTACTTGCCATTTTAATCTATCCTTATTATTGCTGTTGTCCCTGGAGCTGGGAATACAATAGTAAAAGTTCCACCTGCTACTGTGAAATCACCACCAAATGCTAAAACAGCAATTGCTTTATTACTATTTGTTGCATTGTATATTAATGCACCATTCGCTGTAAATGATGCTGAACTCCAAGCTGGATTATCAGAATCAAAATATGCTACTGTCCCTGATGTAGATACGACTTTGTTGACTAAAGTATACCCAGCAGCAGTATATCCTGCTCCTGACACTTCATTAGATGTGCTATATGCTGTTGTTGCTGCACCCAAAGATGCTGAACTTGTATACAAAGCAATTTTTATAGTATCTGCAACTAAATCGTGTTGCTCATCTAAACACTCTGCTTTAAAACTTGTACACATTGCTTGTGATATGGCCATTATATTCCTCCGTTGTATTCTGCTGCATAAATACGTTTCATCTCTTCTTGAAGCATCGCAATCGCTTCGTCGAACTGAGTTTTATATAAAGATAACGTTTCTGGTGCTTTTAGGAAAGCACTAGCTTCATATAAACAACCACTTAATAAAACATTAACAGCATTGTTACTAATCCAAGTTGTTGTATTCACTGAAGATAAACCAGTTTCAGGTGCTATGTAGTCTACAGTGAAAGGATAGACTGCATCTGGCGTTGGTGCCATGGTTATGACTGTTCCTAACACTGATGCTGAATTTGTACTGTAAAATTCAGGTTGGTCTTCTAGTGCTGAATTTGGCCAGTAATCTTTTAAATAAGAATCTATTCTATGGTTCAAATATACGACATTGCTAGAAGATGTTATTGCAAGTTGCCTTATCATTCTTGCAGTTGCAATAGTGTAAGAAGATGTTCCTTTAACTGTGTTGCTAGAAGATGAACCTCTATAACAAGGAAGATTTGGTGCTCTCTGAAATATCATTTCTTCTACTTGTGCAATAATTGCATCTATAGATCCTGCAAATTCAGTGCTGTCATCTTCAACGAAATTTTTAATTTGTGTTACTAATTCACTATAATTCATTTATTGCCCCCATGTATCATCACCCCAAGACTCATCACCCCAAGAAGTTGTAGCTATTGTTACAGAAGCTGTTCCTATTTCACCTTCTCCTTCAACTCCTGTTGCATTAATTGTATGACCAAGGAAAACTTGTTCCGTTCCTATTGCACCTGTTGCATTAACTCCAATAACATCAACATCTGGTGCTGGATTGCTTATTCCCCAAGCACCATTCCCCCAAGGACCAATTCCCCATCGGTTGTGGTCTGGGTTTGGTACTGCTGACCCTATTGCACCTGTTGCATTAACTCCTGTCTCTGTTATACTTAAATTAGGACCATCACTTTCTCCATATGTTCCGATAGTTCCTGTTCCTGCTACACCTGTTACAACTTGCTCTGTTGTAAATCCTGGAAGAATTCCTATTTTACCTTCACCTTTAACTCCAATTTCTGTTATAGAAAGTTCTATATAATATTCAGCTGGTGTAAATGCAACTTGAGTAACAACTCTAATTCCTGTTGGGAAAACCTCTTGAGAGAAATCTATAAAAACAGAGCCTATTGCACTGTGCCCTGTTGGGAAAAGAGGTTTTCTATATTGCGTAGAGTCTAAAGTTTGAGGGACATCAGAGTGAGATAAATTATTATCAAACCAACCATATTGCAAATTTATTACAATATTAGTAGGATCATTGTCTGGTCTTGGCTGGAAAAGAGCTACAGCATCAATAACATTTTTAGAAGGTTTTAACTGTGGTTGCTTTGGTTCGTATTCTTCTGGTTCAACCCGAAGATGATTCCATTCAGTTTTTAAATTCCTATATTTAAGTCGGAATCCACTTCTGTCTGATATTGCTAGTGCTCTTTTTCCTGTTGCGAATCTTGTCATATCAATACAAATTCAATCCTGTTGGTCTAATTCTTATTGAAACATTTGGTCCTTCTTCTGCAGAAGCAAATCCAAATGCTCTTTCATAAAGCTCATATAATCCTGCAGCACGATCTGGTGCAAATTTAAGAGCTAATTTTGCAGCTAATCCTGCACACATACAATCATTCCACCTATAAGGAACATCTGCATCTTGATTAGATTTTGTCACATCTTGAACTTGAAAAACTCCATAATATTGTAATGTGTCGACAGCATTGTCTGGAACTGGCCAAAGTTTAATTTTCGGAGTATATTGACGATCCATCATATATTGAGAAGCAACTCCACTAGTTGTTTTAGTAGGAAGTGAATTGTAATCCTGAATTGCGACTCTATTAATTTCTTGGTCAGTGCTCTCTGTTCCAGAAACTCTTCTGTAAACTATACTAACAATATCAACAAGACCATGATCCAAAGTATATTCAATTTGGTCTTTAACTAAAGTTACAGTTTTTAATTCAACTCTCCAATAGTTCCAACCACGATTAGCCCATTCAGAAAAAAGCAGATTCAAACTTCTCCTTGCTGAATCTGCTTTATACCCTGTTTGTGTTTGAGGATCTATTCCACATCTCTCTAGAGCTTCAGAAATAATTTCCTCAATATCTGGTCTATAAGTTACTGTTCCTGATGTTGCCACTAATACACCTTTTTCATTCTTAATGCTATCTGATAAGAGTCTGAAACTGCACCAGCACCTGTTGTTGTAAATTTTATAACACCAGTAGGACCAGTTCCTCCAGAACTTATAGTTGATGGCAATCCACCAAAAAGACTATAATCTTGGTAACTACCATTAACATCAGTAAGATTTAATAAAATAGGTTTTGCTCCAGATGCAACACCTGCTTCAATTTCAACAGTCATCCCTGCAATAACCCACCATGCTTCTACAATTCTTAATGCAGTGCAAGTTGTCCCATTTGAACTTTTTGCTAGATTTGCTGGTGTAACTTTCACAACACTTGCTTCATTACCAGTATCAACATATTGATAGCTAAAAGTCATGACAACTTCGTTTACATTATCGTCTATTGTGCTAATTTTAACTAGATCTGCCATTAACTTTACTCCCTAATTAAATTATACTGTTGACCATGCAGCTGCACCTGTTAAAGCTGCGAAATCTTTAGCAAGGTCAAAATTAACATTCCATAAACCTGCTTCTGTGCAACTGAAATATATATAAGAGCCGATACTTACATGATTCGTTACTACATTTGCTGGAGTAATTGTCAATGTATTGTTTAATGCTACTGATGTAACGAAAGTTAATTTATTTGCTGCTCTAGATTCAAAAACAGAACCTGTTCTAAAGACATCACTTCCTGATGTTTTAAATTTTAATGTAGCTGTTCCACCTGTAGTGTCAACAGCTTGTGCATAAACAACCCAAGTATTAACTAAAGTTTTATCATCGCTAACTGATGGAAGAGTTACTGTACATGCAGCTGCACCTGTAAAATCAACAGCATTAACTGTATTACGAGTAAAACTAATATTTGTTGCTGTTGCAACTGATGCTGCTGTTAGTCCTGTAAAATCAGGTTTTGTTCCTAGGTAATTTTTAGTTTCTATTCCTGTTGTTGGATTTGTAGTCAAAGTTATAAACCCATGTTGGGATCTAACTGGACCATTAAAAGTAGTATTCGCCATAATATCATTCCTTCTCAAAAAAGTTTTTCACTCTAAAGTCTTTCTGAGAGTCTGCTGGGGCAGTCTTTAGAGCATTATTCCCAGATCTCTTTAATTATTACTTGAAAACTGTTTAAAAGTAAATGTTTAATTCCTGAATATGCCTTCCTGTGTAATCTTATCTCTTAGTTCTGGTGTCATTTCTATACTGTCACCACGAGCAAATTCTTTTTTTATTACACCTGAATCTTCTAATATTTTAAGTTTATCTTTAGGAAGATTTTTATAAGCTTTCTCAAGAGCTAAAGCAAAAGCATCAGAATAATTATTAAGAACATCGGTAAATGTAGCTGTTGAATATGTTCCGGAAATAGGTAAATCTTTTCTTACAAGTTCCTCCAGTTTATTTAATTCTCCTCCGTCTGCAAATGATTTCTCCAATGCAGTTCTGGTTGCTGAGAAATCAACAGCTCTGTAAATGTCTAAGATTGTTTCAACTGCTTTTTCAGATTCTGGTTTAACTCTTACAATTTCAGAACTAAATTCTTCTAATTGATTTAAAAATTCATCTCCGAAGCCATTTTTCTGTGCAGTTCTATAATTATCTAACATGTTAGGAATACTAACATTGTTTTGACCCCATTGATACTGAAATGCATTATTTTGATAAACATAATTATCAACACCATTTATTAATGAAAGAGCTCTTCCACCAGGAACACCATCTCGATTTCTCATAATTACAGGACCTAAAGGATCATCAGTCCAATTAGTCCTAACAACATTGCCTTCTGTCCCATAAATATCTAGTAAATTATAAAAAGGATCATCACCACTTTTTCTAGAGTAAGTAAATTTTTCATTTTTTGTAATTGGGATTTTCATCTTGTTTAAAACTTTAGGTATTGTTTTTGCATAAAGACTTTTTAACATAGTTACAGTTGTTTCTCCTGCTCGTCCCCATCTAGTTACAAGGTCTTTTTCTTGAGGAAGAATAACTCTCTCTATATTTGGATTATTAGCAGCATCATCTAAAATTTTAGAAAATTCTTCTTGAACCCAAGGCTCTGGTTTATTAGGATCATTCAAAGGAGTTTTATAAGGAGCTTCTCTAATATTTATATCTTTCATGCCTGTTTCTGGATTAGGTGTAAACGATTCTCCAGGATCTATATCACCCATCTTTTTTGCAAAATCATCAAAGCCAGTAAATTTTTTGTTTTGTAAAACATTACCAAAAGCATCTACCTCTATCAGATTATTATATAATTGCTTTGTAAGAATAAATCCTTTAGTATTAAGTTCACCTTCAATTATTTTCCAATTTTTAGGATTTGCTAATTTCCATTTCTCAAAACTTTTAGAATCAAAAGTAGGGTGATTGACTATTAAATTGAATTTCTCTTTTGGCATCCCTTGCCCAGCCACAATGTCAGCACCTCTTGGCATAACACTATCACCACCATTAGCTATTTTGTCTAGATGGATGTAATCCCATAATTTTTTAGTAGCAATCATCCAATTGTCGTTTTTTTCAGTGCCTTTGTGTCCTGTTGTTGCTATTGCTGCTTGTGCATCATTTTGAGATTCTAATACATTAAGATTTGGTCCATCAATTTTAAATATCGTGTGAGCAATAACTCCTTTGGAATTTTCACCCTTAACATTGCTATCAAGGTGCAATTCAGAATCTTTGGTACTAAGCTTTGCATTGTGTTCTGTTTTTTTGTTTAGAACTTTCTCTGGTGTATATTTAGTTATGCTTATCTCTCCATCTCCATGGGGATTAGGTATTGTCTTTGTTTCAATATCATCCATCCAAGTGTTGTTTTGAATATCATCTAAAACTTTTTCGGAGTTTTGAATTTCATTAACAGGATAGTCAATTTCTTCAAGATGTTCTCTTATAGCTCTCCATTGATTTGGACCAACACCACCAGGATTTTTGCCATCCATCTCCAGTCTTTTTAAAACTTGATTTGCTGAATATTTAAGTGGTTCTCCTCTTGCAGAAATAGGAAGTTTTTTTAAATATTCTAATGCTTTGCTTATTGTAATTCCTTCAGCACTCGTTGGAGTTCCTGCGAGACCACCACCAGCTAAAATAACTTGTAATGGTTTAGAAATTTGATTAACACCAAATGCTGACAATGCAACTTGTAATGGATTTTCATCATATATTCCTTCTACTATATCTAAACCAGCAGCAATTGGTGCTGCACCAGTAAAATAGAAAGGAAGTGTTTTCATATAATAAGGAGTTTCTACAAGAGAAGTGTAATTTGCAGGATTAGGATCTTGTTTGAAGTCCTCATAAGGAACATTCCTTTCCATGGTCAATTCACCAAGCATCCCTAGTTTAGGATTAATTTGAAAATTAACCATCTTAGTAGTATTGCCAGGACCAATCCCTGTCATCGGATCAATTTCCATAGGATAATCATATGGACCATCATATTGAAATGGTTGTCCCATGTTGTTCCAAGCTATTTTTTCTTCATCAGTTGGGTAATATTTGTTGAAAATTTCTTGCTGCTCTAAAGGAAGAGCATTAAACCAGTTTAAGTTTGATTTTTCTATTTCTGCCATGATAGATTAATCAAGGGAGCGATTAAACTCCCTTGATTTTTTACTACTATGTTTGACCTTCAGAGCCAAAAATTCCACGCCAGTCAGTCCATCCGAATGAATAACGTTCGCGAACTTTATAGCGAACATTACCTGTTTCGAAATCACCTTCCATACCTTTTCTTAAAGGTGTACGAGTGAACATTTTTAAACCATCAGGAACATCAGTTTTAACAAACCACTGGTCAGAATCAGTTAAACGACGCATCACATGATATCCATCAGGTAAATAACCACCTTTGTTGATAGCATTGATATCGTTGTCAGCTGTTCCAACTCTGCCTGTAGATTCTAACAGCCTTTGTGCTTGGAATACATAAGCAGTTGGAATGACAAGAGTTGTGCCTTGTGCTGCGACACGCAAGCCACGATTGTCTTTCATATCTGCAATAGCAATTAAAACTGATTCTAAAGAAGTTTCAGTTAAATCTGCTGCTGTTGCTAATGTATTACTTTGGTCACCATTATTAGTTGGATGGTCAGTAGCTAAAAGTGTTTTACCATCTCCACCTGTGTAACCTGCTGTTGTTGCAAAGTTTAAGATATTAGCAGCTTTTATTTCTTTAGTAGAATTTATTGAACGTGCTAATGCCTTTGTGTAACGTGAAGCAAGAGAACCATATTGACCATCTTCTTCTGCTTCTTCAGTAATTGCGAAAGCTAATGCAATTGTTTGGTGCTGATAACGTGCTGTCCATTGTTGACTTGCATTATCATAAGAAATTGCTGAACCTTCGTTTTTCACTGGTGCGTTACCAAAACCTTCTAAAAGAACATCTTCTTCGAAAGCTTTGTTAGAAGAATTAGAAGCAAAAACTGCTTTCCATTCTTCTGGATATTGTGCGTACTCAAGACCGAAAAGAGCATTTAGTCCAGGCTCGAGCAGTTTCGCAAATTGGGCTCTATGTAGTGACATATTACTCTCCTATTATACACCAGCGGAATTATGGGCTAAAATGTGCTCATTTAATAGCACTTCCATAACTGCGTTGGCTCCGAATGAATTCTCTGGGGCATCCCAAAGAGCGATTATTTTGCACAATGCTTGGGTGTCTGCCATTGTTCCTGAAATTTCAGAACCTGAAGTCCCTGTTACAGTTGAACCAGTGCCTACAGTTACATCTGCACAATTACCAATATTGGTTTGCGCTGGTGTTCCTGCAGATTGTGCTCTAAACACAATGTCTGGACCATCATAAACATATGCAATGATATCTGTTGCTACTGTCCCTGTTGGCCAAATATCATTATAGATATAAGAGCCATCTGACGCAGTGTATGAACATCCACCAAATATACCAATTGTTTTATCTGCTTCTGATGCTCCATTTGATGGTTGAATTGTTCCATCAGTATAAAGCATTACAACATCACCAGAGAAAATGTTCTCAGCGAGTCCGCTTAAAATTGTATATTTATTTGTACGTGGTGAATTTCCAGACATGTGCCTTGTAGGAACGAAGCCGAATGCTGAATCTTTATTTGCCATTTTTCTTTACCTCGTTAAGTTAAAATTAATCTTCCATGACAGAGAGATCCCTGCCACGACTAGACGAGCTTTTACGATCCTCGTGAATCGGAATTCCTCCTGATCTTTCAACAGAACGAAGTTCATTGCCTAAAGATTCATTTTGCTCATGACTTTTTCCTTGCATATATTCTTTCATTTTAATATGCATTTTCTTAGGCATTTCGCAAAGTATCATCCCTTCAACACCGATACATCCATTCCATTGTCCGTGATTAATTGTGGGGATTGGAAAATCTCCAACACTATCAGCAGATCTTGGTTCCCAACCAGCACGTCTTCTTTTGTAGACATTGTCAGGAGTTTCTTTCCCCAGAATCGAGGTAGCTACCCATCTTTGTACCATTCCATCTCGCGGAGGAGGTGCATCTAGAACGGAAGGTGGTTTCCAGCTAGTTTCATCTCGAGCTTCTTGCTCTCTAATGTTATTTTGTGTTTCTTGTGCTCTGACATTACGTTTTTCAGCCATTATGATTTCTCCCTAGAATTTGATCGCAATTCGCTTGCGTATGCGTTAAGTTGTTCTTTTCCAGTTAACCCTAATTCTCTTGCCATACGTAATTGGTCCTTTGACATTTGCACTCTATTCCCTGCATTCTTGCTAGACCCTCCTGCAGACGGAGTTATAGGTTGTCGACTCCTGCTTTTTGGTCTTGCTTTACTAGCATCATCTTCTGATGATATTAACTCGGGAAACAATTTACGTAAACGATTATTTAAAGTTGAATAATATTCTGGACTGTCTTTGTCATATCCTTCTAAATCTAATTGCACATCAATTGATCTTGCAGCAGCTGTCTCTCTTTCAAAACCACTACCATTAAACCATTGATTTTTTTGCCACCAATCCATTGCTTTAGCTGGTGCTGGTGGTTGTGCTGCTTTGCCGACTGTTGGCGATTGAGTTCTCTGCTGAAACTGTTGCTGTCGTTGAAGCTCTTGAACTTTAACTGTTGCTCTCATATCTGCTAATTGTTCAGCAAATGCAACTTGTTTTGTAGTATCACCTTCTTCAATTGCAGATTTCATAGACTCTTTTATAGAAGCATAGTGCTTATCAAATTGCTCTTTATTTCTATTTTGGTCTCCTTGCTCTAGTCTGGCTAATCTCATTTTAAGTTCTGAAACTTCTTTATCTTTTTCTGCTGCTTTTGCTTCAGAATCTCTTCTTTGTGTAACGAGATTTTTAATTCTTTTTTGAACTCTGTCACTATAACCAGAATCTTCTTCTTTCGTTTTCTTTTCTTCTGGTGGGTCTTCAGTAACTTCTACATCTTCACCAAAAGTTTCTTCTACAGTTTCTCCTGATGTATCGATCTCTAATTCTAAAGGGAGATCCTCCTGTTTTTCATTTTCATCTATCATGGTGCGTTCCAAGTCCTTTCGCTATGGTATATAATTTTGAATGTTGCAACCTTCTGGCACAACAGATGTTATTTCGTCATCATTAAGAAGAAGCAATTTGACTCCACCAATAACTAGCTTTTGTCCTGCATATTTTCCAAATGTAACGTGGTCACCTATATTTGCCCAACGACCATAATGCCATTGACGACCAGATTCTCGTTCGCACCAAGCTAATGGTCCGTGGTCAAGTATTACACCATGGGCAGTTAAGTATTCTTCATTTTCTTGAGTTTGTTCAGGAAGATATAAACCACTCGCTGTTTTCTTCATAGGAACTTGTGGTTTAACCAAAACTCTCCAACCTGTCGGTTTTGGTAAATGTTTTGGATTTTGTATTTCAGGGTCATTGCCCCAACTTTCTTTTACTTCATGGAGATGAGCCATGTTATTCATCCTCTCTATCTAGTTTTTTAAAAACATCATCAATAGTGCTTTGGGCTAAAGTTAAGCCTTCAGCAATACCAACGTTCTTTTGATATTGAGAAAAATCAGAGATCCTTCCCTCTATCATCTCGTTCGCTAGATCTCTCTTCTTGATTTCCAACGTCTTCTTTATCGTCTCCAATAGATCTGTTACTGTCAACTTTCACCTCGCTTTTCATTGAGACTCCTGTTATTAAAACTTCAACATCGTCCATTTTCGTCTCCTTCTGCTTAACATAATATAAAATTTACTGACCAGCTAGTGGATTGTTCAAAGCTCTTGTTAACATATCTCTTAATCTGTCTTCTAATTCTTTTAATTTTGCATCTAATGCTTCATTGCGCCTATTGGCATCAGACTCTATCGCTGTTCGCTTAGAATCAAACCTATCCTCTGCATGCTGTATCAAAGTTCTCATATCATTTTCAGAAGTTCTAGTGCTACCACGAGTCTCTTGATTTAAATCTCTACTTCTTTTATCAACAGAAGATATCTGGTCTAAAATGTTATTAATATCCGACCGAACATCATTTTTCATCTGCCTAACATCATCTTGTGCAGAGGTTATTAACTGTAATGCTGTAGATATTTCTGATTGCAAAATTTGATTCATATTAGATATTTCACTCTCTAATTTGATTCCTAAGCTATCAATTTTTTCATTGGTAACTTTTATTGTTGCATTAAAATCACCTAATTGTTTTTGAAATCCACTAAGATCTGGTGCTGTATAACTAGAAATTTGGTCTTCCATTGCAACCCACCTAGCATAGCCTTCAAATCCTGCCCATACAGAACCACCAATTGCTCCTAACAATGGGAAGATGAAAAGTAATTTACCACCACGGAATTTTATTCCTTTGTATTCTACTTCACTCATATTGTGCTCCTATCATTTTTTCAAATACTAAACTATCTCGGACTCCAAAATAATTACCTAATGGATCTTGTAGCATAGTTTCTGCATAAATATCTTTTGATTCATACCATGTTGGTTGTACTTGTGTAGGGATTTGCTGATAAGTTTTGATATCTGCACCTAATGCATTTACTAAAGCTAATGTAGTTAATTGAGCTACGGCATCATATTGGCTGTCGAAACTTTGCATGATTTCTTTAGCTTTTTCTTGTTTAGCTTCTTGTTTCTTAGTTGGTTTGTCCGCAACCTTTACCTCTTTGACCTCTTCTTTCTCCTTAGATTCTTCCTTTGCAACTTCCTTCGGTTCTGGTTTAGATTCTTTTTTAACATCTTCTTTAACCTCTTCTTTTATTTCAGAAATCTCTGTTTCTTCCGCAACCTTTTCTGTCTCAGGTTCTTCTACTGGCTCTCCTGGAGCATCTACGGAGGTTGAAATCTCTTCAGATTCTTGATTTTCAGCTATTTCAACACTTTCTTCTGGTTTTGATTGAACTTCTACTGGTTCTGGCTCTGCTGGTTCTGGCTCTGGTTGAGGAGCTTCAATAACTTCTGGTTGCTCTTGTATGTCTGGCATAGAAAGCACTTCTTGAATATCTTCTACCACTGTTTCCATAGTTACAACTTCTGCTTCAAAAGAATTCGTTTCAACAATAGGAGCATATTCTACTGTTTGCTCAAACACAACTGTTTCTGTAGGGACAATATCTATGGAAACAATATCATCAGGAACACCAACATCGTAATTATCCATTTCTTCATAAGAAGGTTCTGGTGTTGTATCTTCATAATCATAAGTATCGGTTGATGCTACTGTTTCATTAAGCATAACTTGTGTTTCTATATACTGTAAGTAAGTAGTAACAACTGTAGAAATAACATTGTACTGCACATCTAATTGAACATTGTCAAAATAATAATTGTTTTTGCCACCTACAGATACGAACAGCTTATCTAAACCACCAGAATAATCATAGTTCCCTGCGTAGTCTGTAGTGCCAGACGCTAAATCAGTTTTGTCTGTCCACAACAGTGTATTGTTATTGTATCCTTTAAGTTCAAAATACAACTCTGTATTGTTTTGAGAATGCCAGCCATCTAAACTCCAGTTCAAAGCACCACCATCTTCTATGTGAAATTGTGCTAAACTTATGTTTTGCTGAAAAGTTGTCAATGTACTAGAAGTTCCTTTAGCGCATTTTCCTGTTCCTCCAACTTGAGAAGGACAAGTAACCATACTAGCTGAACCGATCCCACCCCAATCTTGGTCCATATCCCCTTCGTATCTCGTTGCTACGACACCTGTATCTTTATGTAATATATCACCAGTTGTTTTATTTTCAATAGTAACTGTTGTTTCTGTAACTTCTTGAACATCACCTTGCTCTTCAATTACAGTTGTAGTTGTAGTTCCTGCATCTTGCATCTGTCCAAATGTATCAAAGGAGTAGGAGCAAGAACAACAAACCACCAATACCAAGACCAGTAGCTTCTTCATCTGTTATTATCTCCTTATCTACAACATTATCTTTTTTCCATTGCTCATAGTCAGGTCTTTTTTCAGGATTTTCTGCCCATGCTGTTGCAGCTTCAAGACCTATTTTTCCCATGTATGGACAAGGTGTTCCTGCCATTTCCATTGCTTGAAATACTCTTGGGTCTTGGCATAACATAGCTACAGCACCAACTTTCATACCCATACGGAATAATCTCGTTGACAATTTCATACGTTCACAGTTCATGTCTCTAATAGCTGTGCCACCAGCTAAACCAAATATTTGTGTTTGAATTGCTCCAGAAGCAGCAAAACTACAGACATCTTGATTATTGATGACAACACTTGGGGCAGATGCTGTAGATGGAGTTCTATCTACTGTAGTTGTACCACTTACTGTCGAGCTAGTGCTTGAAACAGTATTACTTTGAGCTTTTGCTACACTGCACCAAGTCATCATAGACAGTATAAAGATAACAATTAATATTGCCCAAAACTTTGCACTCATTAGTCAATCCACTCTCCTGTTAGCATTATTTGAGAAAGTCTATCAGCTCTAGATTTAACTTGCTTTGCCCAAGCACTGTCTAACATCTGGTTAGAAGCTTCATCCCAATTTTCTTCTTGAATAGCTTTAAACATATTTGGCCATTTGCTAGGATTGAAACGAGTCATACCCATATTAAATAACATATCTAATAGTACGCATTTTCTTATGCTATCTAGATTATTGTAAACATCCCAATTTTGAGCTTCTCTATCTATTCGAGCAACATCTCCCATTAATAAGAAATTTGCTTCTTCTTCATTTATACCTAAACCATCTGCAGCTATATTCCTGCCGACCCCAAGAGTTGGGTGTCCTATAAGAGTGTCCCCAGCTTTTAATTCTTTGCCGTTGGCATCATCATAAACTTTAAGCTTTAATCCTTCATGAAGAGTTAGCATTTTTAAAAGTTTAAATTTATCAGAATCTATGTTATCCATGGCGTTTTAGTTCCTCCATAATATGGTCTAGCATGCCCTTCTTCTACCATTTTATCACAAATGTTATACCCATCAACTATTGGCTCACCAAGTATCCTGCCAAATTTTCCTTTTGCATCTTTGTGAGTTATTATAGTAAATCTCTTCGGAAGTAATTCTTTAAGGCGAGCTTTGCTCTCGAGACCAAGCTTCTTTTCTTCCAAGTTTCTAGTTCGACTTTCAGGTGTGTTGATTCCAAGTAGACGGACTCTTTCTTTTTTGAGCCAGACCTTAAAGCCAAGATCAATGCTAACATCTATAGTATCTCCATCAATAACTCTAATAAGCTCACATCTGTATTCATGCATCTATACCATCCCACCTGATTGTGCCCTCGCAAGCACTGTTAATGTTTCTCCGAAAGACTTATCAAGTTCCTTTGCAGCCATGGCAAATAAACGAGGAGGAATTTCAGATCCTTTAAAACCTTTTCTATTAAGAAATTTCTTTGCTGCTCTAATCTCTGCTGCAGCTACTTTTTTAATTTTTGCTCTTGCCATTGCTATGAACCTTTTGTATTTCAAATGAAGCTTTTTTAACTGCTCCTGAATGAGGTTTATAAGAACCTTTCATTAATTTAAATCCTTTTCCTGCTTTCATCCAGTGGAAACCTTTTGGAGCTGATACTGTTTTATTTGCCATTCTTTTTAACCTTTTTCTTTTTTTGTTTTTGCTTTTTCGCTATTGCTTTAAATGTTCCTTTAGCTGGTGCTCCTTTTGCACCTTTTTTTCGCATCTTTTCTCCAGAACCTTCTTTGATTCTTTTTCTTTTTGCGTGAATGTTTGCATACAATCCTTTTTTAGCCATTATATCACCATGCTTTGCAAGACCAATATCTTGCTTTTGTTTTTGGTCCAGGATTATCACAGTTGTGGCGAGATCGGAAATTGCTCCTGCGACCTTTTTGATTTTTCTTAATCCTCATGTTAGGATCTCCGAATGTAACTCTTTTAACAGAATCGCCATCTCTAACATAAACAACTGATTTCTTTCTACCATAACTTGTTTCACCTTTAGATATCCTTCTAGGATTATTAAGTGTTACATTTTTCCCTTGATATTCAGCCATTATTTTTTCTTCTTTTTCTTCTTTGGTTTATAACCAGAAGCATATATTGCACGACCTTGAGCATCTGCTTGTTTTTTAGTCTTATAAACTTTGCCAGAACTTCCCCAGCGATAGCCACCTTTGACTTTTTTCGTTGGCATCTATTTTTTCTTTTTGGTTGTTTTCTTCTTTTTTAATCCATAAGAACCTTTAGGTTTGCGAGTAGCTTTTGCGACTTTACGACGACCAGCTTCTGACATTTTCTTTTTAGATTTCTTGCCACGAGTCATTCCAAGTTGTTCGTCTTTCCTATCATTGTATCCTTGTTTCTTTTTCATCTTTTCCTCCTTTGATTATTATTTTTAATTATTATCGTATTTGCTCATAAAGTAAATTCTTTTATTCAGTCTTGTACAAATCATTCTTTATTAAATATTGCCTAACTTCACCAGGAGTTAAATTGTAATTATTTTTAAGATCCATAATAACATCATAATAATCTTCTGATATAAGAGAATCTGCATCTCCTGATTTAAAATATCTTTCTAAATTTTCACTATTCCCTTTGAAAACTGTTTTAACTGCATCTTCAGCTTCAAACTCTGCTAATCCTTCTGCAGCTTTTTGTATCTCATCAGCTGTTTCATCCATAACTTCTATCTCTTTATATTTTATACCTCTAGCTCCTAATTCTTCAAATGGGTCTTCCATAATTCTGTTAGCTATATTGTCTATAGTTTTAGAATAAATAGAACTCAAAGACTCTATATTAAATATATTCTCTGGTAATTTTGGTATGGCTTTAGCAGCAGGGACAAGGACATCAGAGACTTTGCCAGCAAGACTTAAATCTCCGAGAGTGCTTAATGCACCTCGCATCATATCTCTTCTATTCATCTCAGGAAGTTTACCCAAAACTCCTTGTGTAACTTCCTCTGTTGCTACTGGGAGAGCTCCTGGTTTAATTTTAATAGGAAGCTTTGGCATTTTATTTTGAATTCAATATTTTTTGAGTCTCTGTCCAGATCTCTTGATAACCACCATCAGCTTGAGCAGAGTCTCCTATGAAATTAGCTATGTCATCGCTAGAAGCATCAGGAAACTCAGATCTAATATCTTTAGAAAAATTATTAGGAACTTTGCCTTTTTCTCCTTTTCTAAAATAATAATATGCTTCTTGTAGCTCTGGGATCTGTAAATCCTTTGGATGTAATTCTATGGCTTCGTCAAGAAATTCTTGAAAAGGCAAATCAGGATCATCAGCTAATCTTTTAATACGATCTCCAAACTCTCCTTTTTTAGCCTGTTTGAAAAAGAATTTATTTACAATATCACTAAATAATGGAAGTTTTAATTGTGTTCCTGTATCTATAAATTCTCCTATATTAAGAATTTTTTTAGCAACTGGTGCTGGTTTAACTATTTTAGATATTTGATTTAGTGCATTTGTTTCCATGGCTGTATTAGCAATAGTACCTAGAGCACCTCTTAAAAATTCTCTTCTATCAACTTGAGGAAGTTTGTCTAGAACTCCTTTGGTTACTTCTTCTGTTGCTACTGGGAGAGCACCTGGTTTAATTTTAATAGGGAGCTTTGGCATTAATCTGGATCTAATATGAATTTCCTAATTTCAGGAAGAGTCATTTTCTTATCGCTAATTAAATATTTTAATGCTTCTTGAATGTCTGTATCAAGTTCTTCGAATTGTTTCGCACCATCTAAAAATTCTTCTAACTCTCCATCGAAAAAACCTTTAAAGTTGTCTTGAAACATTACATCATCATCTGCTAACTCTTTTAATAATTTTTCGTCTTCAAGAAGTTTTTCTCGAGCATTGCCATAATTTATATTCTTTGCTTTCAATTCAGATTTTGTAAATGCATTGGTTAATATGTCCCATGCCTCTTCATCGAAAAGATTTTCACCAGCATAATCATCGTAAGAATCATATTTCAATTGCCTCATAGAAGGAAGATTAAAAAAATCTGTTACATCTTCTATTTTTGGAACTGCTTTCTTGACAAGAGGTGCAATTGCATCAACAACTTTGCCAGTAAGACTTACATCTCCTAGAGTGCCAAGTGTTCCTCGCATTACATCTCTTCTGTTCATCTCAGGAAGTTTATCTAAAACTCCTTTGGTTACTTGGTCTGTTGCTTCTGTTGTTACAGGAAGTGCTCCTGGTTTAATTTTAATAGGGAGCTTGGGCATGACTAATAGTTTTCGCCATTACCCAGAAGTTTATCCATCATGTGAGCTGCATCATTGCCATGAAGCTTGATAACTTTCATATCACCATCTTCTACAATTTCACCTTCATCATCATCATGAGATTCTTCCATCATGCCTTCGTCTTCTAAATAAGATTGCTGGCAAAGCAAAAGGAATTTTTTAATTTGTTCGTCATTCAATTCAATCTCATTAGCAGAGAAACCCATCTTCGCTTCAAACATTGCATGGATATCTAACCCACTGTCAGTCATTTCATTTTCCACTTTTCTTCTCCTTCATGAAAAAGCCAAAGACTCCTGCAGCACCACAAGCAATCATAACTATGCTTTGCCATAAATCATTTGGTATTATTACACCCACCATTGCCAACACACCTGTCAAAGCTGCATAAGATGATGGTTCTTTAAATCTATTAATTAGTTCTTGCATTATTATTCTCCCATTTTTCTTCTTAAGTTACCTAAAAATCCTTCTACACTACTAGGAAGTTCGCCAATTGCACCAGTTGGTCGTGCAGAATCTTTCTGGTATTGTCTGAATTCCATATCTGTTACAGGACCAGCAATTGGTCGCATTGGCATTGTTGGAGCCATTTCATATGAGTCTCTTTCCATTCTTTGCATTTCTTCGTCTGTGAGAGAGCCAGAACCAACTGGACGCATTAATGGAGCCATTGGTGCTGCTAATCCTGGCTCTTGAATTTCTCTTGGTGGCATATTGTTTTCATTATCCATAGCCATAAATGCTCTTCCTTCTTCTTCAGTAATTTCAGAAAGAGGTTTATTTAAATATAGTTGCATCCTTTCAACTTGGGTATATCTTTCCATATTGTCATCAGACTTTGGCAAAGCTCCTTGAGGATTATTCTTAATGCTTTCGCTAAAAGTTGGATCTCCTGCTGTGTTGTTGCTTGCTGTTTGTATCATCTGAAAAACTTCTTCAGGATTTTGCCCTGCTGCAGTTCCTTCTGCAAGTTTAGATAATGTCTCTTGATATCTTTTTTGAAATTGGTCTTCATAATTCATTTTTCATTCCTTTCATTTGTATCTCTGCAACAGCTTTCTGTTTTGCTATTTCTATGTCTGCATTTAATTTTGCAAGTTTAGCTTCTAATTCTGCTTGAGTTTTCGCAATAGTTTTATCTATATCCATTTTAGTTTTAACTTGGTCTTGTTGAATGCTTGCTTGAGCTTTTGCTTGGTCTATTTGCATATCAGATTTAGCTCTTGCTTGGTCTGCTTGAATTTCAGCTTTGGTTCTTGCCATTACAGATTCAGCTTCAATTTTCGCAAGTTGCTGTGCCATGTTCATAGGATTATTTGCACCAGCACCACCGAGTTTATCTAACCCTCCAATTGATTGCATCTTAGGAGATTGTTGAACAACTTGTGCTGCTCTTTCAGCAATCATGTTATTAAGGTCTGGTGATATACTTTCAAATTTAAATCTTGGATCTCTAATGTTAGGCATTTTAGGGAATTCAACTCCTGTTGCTTTTTGCATTCTTATCCTATAAAGCATCGCTACATGTTCACCAATGTGAGCAATCATCATAGGACCAATAGTTTTTTGAGCTATTGGATTTCCTCCCAAGCTTGGATCTTGTAAGAATTGCATGTGAACTGCAATATGAGCTTCGTGGTTCTGGTCTATAAAAGCTTTGATTGGTTTGCCAAGTAATGCAGAAACATTCTCATCAACAGGGTCAAGACTTGGTGCTTCCTCTGGTTTCTTTAAGATTTGGTCAACATCTGGAACTCGAATTGCTTCGTACATTCTTTTGTAAGCTTCATACATATCATGAAGTTGAGGTGCAGATTGTGCGAGTTGTAGTATTGCTTGAGCTTGGGCAATCCTTTGTGTAGAACTAAAGATGCTTGGATCACTAACAGGAATAACATCAACTCTTTCATCAAAGTCTTTAGCATAAATAATTTGGCTTGCACCAGAAAGAGCGAAATTTATTTTCTCTGGTAATGTAACTGCATTTAGATGCATAATAAGTTTGAATTCTTGCCCTTGTGCATAATGCAATCTTTTGTGAATAGCTGAGAATATTTTAGAGCCTTGCTCTAACATAGCGATAGTTGTTCCTACAGGAGCATTTGGATTTGCTTCCCCAACATTTAAATCTGCAACAGCAGCATATCTTCTTCCTGCATCAACAATAAATCCTAGTAATTGGAACAATGTGCTTGATGGTTCTTTAAATGGTAATGGCATAATAGATTTAGAGATGTCATCGGTTGATGCATCTAAGTCTACATATTCTCCAGGATTAACTTCTAGTTCTCCCCCAGGAACACGACCTTTTAATTTAAAGCCACCTTGCATATTTGCAAAAGCTGCGGAGTCTAAAAGAGCTCTTAGTGAACCTGTTGCTGCTTTACCTAAACCACCGATGATGTGATAAAGACCGAAACCATAAAAACCTAAACCAGGAAGGAACTTATATTCAACAAACCAAACAAGTTTCTTTTTATCTTCGTCTTCTTCTTGCCAATTTCTTCTTATAGATACAATCTTTTGACTTTGATAATCTATTGTTATTACATAAGGCAGAGCAACAAAGTCTTCGTCTTCTGGATCCCCACCATCTATTTCATTAAAGATAATATTAGTGTGCATCTCTAAAAGAGTCATAATTTCATCATTACCTTCAGAAGCAGAAGGATTAATTCCTTCTATCTCATAGGTAACATCTTCATTTGGATCTCCATCTCCTGAATATCTTTCAGCTGGTAAATAGTATCCTGCTTGAACAAATTTATTATATTCGTTTCTTGCCATCTCTATAACATGAGTGTATCTTGGTGATGTTAAAAGATCGGTGCTTTCTGGAGCGACGACGAAATTTTCTGCTTTAACAAAGCGACTTGTTATTCTTTTCATTGCTGGGTCGAACCAAACCTTTTTAAAAGTTTGCCCAACTAAAGGTAAATGGAATAACATCTGGTCAACATCAGGGAAATACTCTGGCATCTCCTCAAGGAGTTGATAATTCATATAATCTTTAACTCGTATAGCTTGTTCTTGGAGTTCTTCATCAGCTTCACCAATAGAAACTGTTTTAACTGGACCACCAGCAGGAAACAATTCTGCTATTGCTCTTGCTTGAAATTGTGTTGCTGCTTCTGCAATCATAGGATGGACAACTTGACTTAATCCTCTAGTTGCTCTGTCTGCTTCTGCATCATTAAGACCACCTTCGGAATCTAAAGTTTTTAAACCATCTTTATATTTTTCTTCCCAACCAGACCTAGCTTGACGATCTGTTTCGTAATAATTCAACAATAATGTTGCATGTTCATTAATTTCTTTTTGGTCTAATATCTCAGCTAAATTAGAATCAAAGTTTGATGATGGTTCTTCATTATCCTCTTTCTCTCCAATGAGAACATTATCAGAATCTATCTCTTCAATGATAAGATCGTCAGAAGGTGCACCCTCAGCAAAAGGAATTACTTTATCATCACTTTTTAATTTTGCCATGCTTCCTTATCCATACAATGGTACTTTAGGTTGTGATTCATTATACTCTTCTTCAAAATCTTCGGAATGGGTAAGAAACCATTGCTTCCTTAATCTTAACCATGCCTGCGTGCATGTATCTACTATATCGTCATTTTCTCCTGCTGGAAAGGCAGAACATATATTTATTACATCTTTTGCCCATTTCTTCCCTCCAGGATACCATATACGACCATCTTCTAAAAGAGCAGATGCAGCATGGGCTCTTGCTTCTTTGTCTCTATCTGGAGAATAAGCAAGCACAGGAACTCCAGCCATCCTCAAGTCTTGCAGAAGAGATTGTCCAGAAGCTTTCTTTTCAATCAAAACTGCATCTGGTTCGTAAGTATTATATGCATCTTGTGCTTCTCTTCTTAAATCAGGATAACTGACTCTATCAAACCAACAATCGATAATGATTGCATTCCATTGATTGTTCTTCTGGAAAACTCCCCATGTTGTTCTTGCAGAGTAACTACTTTTTTCTTTTGTAGAATAAGCTGTATCCCAAGATTGAATGACATAAGTTATATTAGGAAGGTCTTCTTCCTCCCATTCTCGCCACCACTCTTCTTTTAAGATAGTGCCACCTTTTGCCATTGGTCTTTGTTGCAGCTGTCCAGCAGAAGCATAAACTCCTAAAGAGTTTTCTAATTCGGAAAGAGTATCATCACCAATTCTTTCTGGCCAAAGCAGATCTCCTTCTTTCTTCCTTGGGTCTTCAAAGCCAATAGAAGAATAAGATATTGAAGGATGCTCAATCTCGTATCTTGCTGGCAGACACAAATGATTCCAATTATTACTATTCGCTAATATGTGTCCTGTTAAATCTTTCTCATGCACTCTTTGCATTATAATTATAAATGCTCCAGTCTTCGGATCATTAAGTCTGGTTTGCATAGCTTGGTCCCACCAATCAAGAACTCCTTCTCTTACAGTGGCAGATTCTGCTTCCCTAACATTATGTGGGTCATCAATAACTATTATGTCACCACCTTCACCAGTTAAAGCTCCATCAACAGAGGTAGCTATTCGCATTCCTGTTTTATCATTCTCAAATCTTTGCTTTTGGTTCTGGTCACCAGTTAATTGGAAGACATGACCAAAGTGCTCTTGATACCATTTACTAGCAATCAACCTTCTGCACTTTACTGAATCCCGAACAGAAAGAGAACCTGCATAAGATGCAAACAGAAATCTTTTTGAAGGATTATCTATCCATGCCCAAGCAGGAAGTGCAACTGCAGCTGTTATAGACTTCATGTGCCTAGGTGGTATATTAATAATCAATCTTCTGATGTCACCATTAACAACTGCTTGTAAGTGTTCGCAAACTGCATCTATGTGCCAGTTGTCGTAAAAATTACGTCCTGGTTCCATCGTCTCCCAAGAGCTCTTGATAAATTCCTTGAGACTCCGACGACTCTTCTCTGCTCGTATCTGGTTCAAGGACAGCGTGCTCAAGTACTCTTTCAATTGTTGCGAGGTCATTATCATCCAATCTACTTATGTCAAGAATTTTCCGTTCTTCATGGTTCGTGTTAACTTCAACAGATTTTAAGTCTGGGACACACTTCGCTAAAAGTGTTTTTGCTGCCATAACTCTTAATTCAGGATCTGCAGAGACTTTACCGACATTCTCAACTTTCCCCATAGAGTCTCTAGAGTAAACAGGGAAGATTTCTTTTCCTGCCATAACAGAAGCAAGAAAACCTGCAGGATCTGCTTGACCCATTATCCAATTAGTTAAAGCTTTATGGTTCCATTTGTATCTGCCTTTGCGTGCTGGCTTTTCAGAACCTAAAGGTTCAACCGATTTAAACTTCCCATCAAACTTCTGTTTCGGTCCATTATTAATTGGTCTTTGAACTTGAATAATGTCTTCAGGAGGTTTTCTAGGTCTTCCTCTTTTTTTATTATTCTCTTCCATCGCTTTTTCTCTGTTAAAGGATTAGTTTCATTTGATTTATAACATAATAACTTATTTAATTAAATAAAGGAGAAATAATAAAAAGCTATGACAAAAGAGACAATTTACAGAGGTGAAAAACCTAATTTAGATTATACATTTTATGAAAAAAGAGAGCAGAACCAAACTAGGAACCACTCTCAAGAGGGGAAAGACTCTTCTAATGATAATAAGCCAGAAGAGTCAAAAGTCAAAATTATAACTGACCATGATTAAAAATTGTTATCTTTCTAATAAATAAGTATCAACCAAATAACTAACCAACATACCACTTTTTAAACCAACCAAATTAGAAACTTTATAAAAAGCATCGCTTGCTTTTTTATTCATATTTAAAAGAAACTTTTTATCAGCAGGATTACCGATGCACAACCAAGATCCACCATTAACACTATTAACAGTTCTAAAATTAGTTTTCGCATTATTCATTAAGGAAATTAAATCATATGGACATTTTTTAAAATCCTCACAAAGCTCAAGAATTATATTAGATTTATTAAAAGTACCTATCATATCCCCTATACTTTTAAAAGTTTCAGAAACTTCATTATTTTGAATTATAATTTTAGTATAATAATTATTCATTAATTTAAACTCCTTTGAATATAAGTTATCACCTGAGCACCTTCAGCAGTTACTTCAAAGCACATTTTATTAGGAGTTTTAGAATTTAAAGTCAAAATAAGATTTTTATCATTAAGACTTTTAATAACTTCAGGTTTAACATTAGAAGCATTAACACCTTTATTAATAAAAGCATCAATTATAAATTTTACTTCAAGGTCATTAAGATTAACAGTAGTATTCTTCATTTTTATTCCTTTCTAAGTTTATAATTAATCATATCTTATCTGCTCAATTAAGTAAAGCTTTTTGTAATTAAAAGTTAGGTTTCCCATCAATGACTATTATCTTAACACCTTTAGGAAACATAGATTTGTAGTAATTTAAGTCTTCTTCAGAATATTCAAGTGTTAATTTCTCTTCCATCGTTGCAGCTATTTCAGAAGGTTTTGGACCTTTAACTTTAATATTTGAAGATCCAGACTCAAAAGTCATATCATAAACTGTAAATATTTGAGCCATCATCTGAGGTCTATAATTATCTTGCTTTCTTTTCCGACCCCAAACTTTAATATTTCTCCCAAGAGTAAAACAATAATCCCAAGCTTTTCCATCATCAGGATTATCTTCGTAAGTTTTTTCTGAAAAGTTCCACTCTGGCCAAGATTTTTGAAAGTTTGTTACAGTTTTAATTAAAAGTAAATTAGACATATTGTTGCTCCTCCTTTTCCATCCAGTAAGGTTTAGTATTGATAACTTTGTTCCATGTAGCTATTTCGCTTTTATCACCTATGTAATATTTTCTATAGGCTCTAACTGGATCATCATCTTTATAATGGTCTGGCATACATTGTACATGAGGTGTTCTTATGGAAGACTCAAAATCAAAAGGAGTTTTATCATAAGATAAATCCATGATTACTTGCTGGCATTTATGGATCTTATTATATCTTCTTGTGTATTCAAAGCATAATTCTAAACCATGATACCAAAGCCAATTGTAATTCCCGAAAGAATCTCCTGCCCATAGAGTGCAAGGATGATTTTTGAATGCTTCTTTATATTGTACTTTATCGCCATAACCATACCTATGCCAAACACTAGATAGCATCTGGGCAGACTCTAAAGGCATTTTTACAATATGTTTGTCGCATAACATTTTTGCTGCATCTTCAGACATATAATCTAAAACAAATATATTCATTATATCTCTCCTTGGCTAATTGCAGCATTATCTAATTCTACTTCTTGCTCTTGTTTCTTTTTCTTAGCAAGAATTTTAGCACGACGTTTTAAATAAGCTTTATAACTTTTGCCACCGACAGAAGCTTTAGGATTATAATAGTCAGAGAAGTCTAACATATACGAAGTAGTAAATTTTGACATTTTTTATTCCTTTCTAAATTGTCTATATACCTATCATACGCCAATAAAAAACATAAGTAAACAAAAAAGTTACCGAACTTTTAAAAAAGTTACCTCAATTAAATCAGTTAGGTAACGCATTAAGATCTTTACTTAGCAACACTTTGCTAACAAACGAAACCATCGTTACCAAGAAACCTCTGATTTAGAAAAAAGTTTTTTAGTTTCCAAATTCTCTCTTATAGTATAATCTTGTATTAAATATTATAAGAATACCTTATAGTAAAAGGACTTATAATTTAGAAAGGAAACGAAATGCCAAATGTATATATAGTCCAACGTCCAAAAATGAATAAATTTGGATGGGTGCCTGATTTAACAGATGCATCTCGTTATGGGAAATTAATTCCAATATTTGAAGATAATGACAATCCTCAATTTCTTCCTGGACCATCAATCCAGAAAGCAAGAAGGATAATGAAGGACTTCAACCCAGAAGATTTTCTTCTGTGGCCAGGAGGTGGAGACCCAACAGCTGTTATGATAGTTTCAATGATAGCTGGAGAAATTTCTCCAATAGTAAATGTTCTCAGATGGGAACGTAATATCGAGCAAGGTGGTAGAGATCGACGAATTGGTTGGTATATGCCTTTAACCTTGGAATTGAGAAAGGAAGCGAATTATGGAAATAAATCTGCTTGACGATGTAGCATCTTCATCAAATGAATTAGGTGCAGTAAGTGAGTTGGCTGAAAGACAGTTACAGTTAGAAGATGATATTGTAGCTCTTGAGGATCAACTTAAACAAGCGAAGCAAGACCTCAAAAGAGTTGCTGAGCAAGATCTCCCTGAACTTATGCAAAGTTTAAATATAAAGGAGTTCAAGCTAAATGATGGCACTCGCATTACAGTGAATGATATTGTCTCAGGGTCTATCCCATCACAAGGAGCTATAGATAAAGCAAAAGGTGATAAAAGAGACGATCTCAAACTGCGTCAAGAACGATGTTTTGATTATTTAAGGAATGAGAAAGCTTCTTCTATGATTAAAAATATTGTTGAGGTTCAGTTTCAATCAGGTGAGGATGAAAAGTGCGCAGAGTTTAAAGAAGCACTAGGAGAAACAGATCACTTGTATTCGAGCAAAGCTGGAGTTCATCCAAGTAGTTTAAATGCTTGGCTTAAAGAGCAAATTGCGGAAGGCAAGAATGTTCCTTATGAGGACTTCAAAGTATTCACTGGCAATCGTGCCAAAATTGAGAGGAAATAACATGTCTAAAGAACTAGAAGAAAAAAAGAGTAATGGTATAACAACATTCGATGCATCCATATTAATTGAAGATGCAGGTGTTGGTCAAGAAACTATGTCACGTGATGATTATATGATTCCGAGACTTCAAGTGCTACAATCACTATCCCCACAAGTTAACAAAAGGGATGGTTCTTATGTTGAAGGTGCTGAAGCTGGTTTTATATATAACACAGTGACACAAGAAGCTTATGATGGTGAAGAAGGAATAATTGTTGTTCCTGTTAGCTATCGTCGTGCATATATAGAGTGGAAACCTAGAGGTGCTGGGGGTGGTTTAGTAAATGACCATGGCAGTGATAGTTCTATCCTAGCAAGTTGCACAAGAGATCCAGAATCTTATCGTGATGTTACTAAAGAAGGTAATGAGATTGTAACAACAGCTGAATATTATGTTTACATAGTTGATGTTAAAACTGGAATTTTTAATCAAGCATTACTATCAATGACTTCATCTCAGCTTAAAAAAGCTAAAAGATGGAACTCTATGATAGCACAACTACAAGTTCCTAATCCTAATGGTGGGACATTTAATCCTGCATGTTTCTGGAATGCTTATAAATTGACTACTGTACCAGAAGAAAATGACAAGGGTAGTTGGTTCGGTTGGCAAGTTGACCAATTGTATGATGCTCAATCAGGTGGTATAATAGGCAAGATTCCTGGAGGAGAAAGCATTTACCTAGCAGCAAGATCTTTTAGAGAGCAGATCCAATCAGGGAATGTAAAAGTTTCTCCTGATAGTGTCAACGAAACAGAAGAAAACTTCTAACAATACTGATAGTGGGTGGTGTAAAAGCCACCCATGTTTAGAAAGGAAGACAAATGGATCTTACAAAAAGATTTATGAAATTGTTTGATGGCTATCAAAATGCTTATGGTCAATATAGAACAGTTACAGAAGAAGCAGATGGCAAGCTATCAGGCAGAGCTCTGACAATTTCAGAGAAAGTTTCTGTTAAAGATTTTGAAGACCACTTGATAGGTGATGGCTCAATACTCGGCATCATAATGTTAAAAGAAGACAACACTTGTAGTTTTGGTTGCATTGATATAGACATACGTGGTATGGTTAAATTAGAAGAGCCATTAGAAGAATTAGAAAAAAGAGTTCAAAGCATGCCATTAGTTATGTGCAGATCTAAAAGTGGTGGTGCTCATTTATATTTATTTGCAGATCCTCCTATAAAAGCCACAAAGATGGTTAGCAAGCTTACAGAATTTGCAGCACAATTAGGCTATGGTGGTGTAGAGATATTCCCAAAGCAAGTCCAAAGAGCTAATGAAAGAGATAGAGGAAACTGGATTAATTTATGTTATCATGGTGGTGAGAAGTCTGAACGATATGCAATTAAAAATGGAAAGAGATTAAATTTAAAAGAATTTATAGAATTTGCAGAAGAGAAAACTTGCACAGTAAAAGAATTAGACTCTTATGAGCCAGAGCTGAAGGCTATATTTGAAGATGGTCCTCCTTGCCTGCAATACCTATCTACAATGGGATTCCCAGAAGGAACTCGTAATGTTTCTTTATTCAACATTGGTGTTTATTATAGGAAAAAGAATCCCGATGATTGGCAAGAAGATGTTATGCGTCACAATTATGAATTTGTTAAACCTGCTTTATCAGCCACAGAAGTTAGTGGGATAATAAAAGGTGTAGCAAAGAAAGATTACATTTACACATGCAAACAATCTCCATTGTGTAATTATTGTGAGAAATCTAAATGCTTGAAAAGACCTTTTGGTATAGGTGGTGGAGGTGGAGGTGGTCAGACTATAGAGATAGATGCCATAACTAAATATGAAACTGAAAACAAAATGTCTGTAAGATGGTATATAGAGATTGGAGGAGAAAGAATAGAAGTAACAACTGAACAATTGCTAGACCAGAAAAGATTGCAGAAAATATGTGTGGAAAGATTAAACAAATGCCCAAGCACTATGCCAGCACCAAAATGGGAGTCAAGAGTAAATGAGTTATTAGAGGTTGTTGAAGTTATCCACGACCCAGACGATGCATCACCTAAAGGACAATTTGAAAAATTACTTGATACATTTTTAACTGGTAAAGTTCAAGCAAGACATCGTGATGAGATTATGAATGGGAAGCCATGGAACAATACAGAAGATGCAAGAGTTTATTTCCGTTCAGAAGACATGTTTGTTTATCTAGATACAAGAAGATATAAATATTCCACCCAACATCAAATATGGTCTTGGTTAAGAGAAGGTGGTGCTGAAAGGAAAACATTTAGAATTAAAGGCAAACCAGTTAAAGTTTGGTCTGTTAATGCACCTGAATTTTTCGATGAAGAAGAACTTGAAATACCATCAACTGTAAAGGAGGATTTTTAATGGCTGATTGGGTAACAGAGAAAACTAATGAAGAAATTTTAAAAAAAGTTAAACAAGAGATAGAAGACTTTGATATCTTAGAGCTTGTTTTAGGTACAGAGCAAATTATTGAGGAAGGAAGATTTCCTCATAATATTCTAGGGACTGTTGTATCTCTTAAAAAAATAATAGGAAAGATCAAAGATGGAAGTCGAATCAAATCATAGAGTTAATATTATTCTTGGTCCTCCAGGAACTGGTAAAACAACAGCTTTACTTAATGTTGTAGATAGAGCTCTTGAGTCTGGTACACCACCAGAAAGAATAGCATTTTTAGCATTCACTCGCAAAGCTGCAAATGAAGCTATTGAAAGAGCAATGTCTCGCTTTGGTTTTGAAGAAGATCGCCTTCCTTATTTTAGAACAATGCACTCTTTAGCTTTTAAACAATTAGGATTAAGACGTGATGAAGTTATGACAACCAATCATTACAAAAAGCTCGGCAAAGCTATGGGGATAAGTTTCCGAGGAGTTTATGATGAGGTAACTCATATCCCAACTGGAGATAGTTTAGGAGACAAATGTGCACGTGTTGATGCACTTTCTAGAATGGGTATGAGAGATCTGCATAAGCAATTTGAAATACTTAATGTAGAGGATTTAAATTTCCATGCTGTTCAGCAATATCAAAAAGCTTTAAAGCTTTACAAACAAGAACTAGGATTATTTGACTTTACAGACATGCTAGAGAAATATGAAGGAACATTGCCCATAGACATATGCATATTTGATGAAGCTCAAGACCTGTCTTCTTTACAATATAAGATGGGAATAAAGTTAGCGAAAGATGCAAAGAAAATTTACATAGCTGGAGATGATGACCAAGCTATATTTGGTTGGGCTGGTGCTGATGTATCTAAGTTCTTATCTTTAAAAGGCAATAAGATAGTCTTGCCAAGATCTTATAGAATACCAAAGTCTGTCCACTTTTTAGCTTCCTCTGTCCTTTATAGGATAAAAAATAGATATAGTAAAAATTGGAAACCTAAATTAGATAGAGGTTCTGTTGAGTGGTTGTCTAATGAACAAGAAGTTAAACTTAATGGAGAGTGGCTCTTATTGGCTCGCTCTAAATATTTATTGGTAAGATTTAAGCAAGTTGCTAGACAGCAAGGTCGTGCTTATTCAATGTTTGGTAAAAGCTCATTAGATAGTGATGTAACCAAAGCTATAATTTCTTGGGAGTCTTTACGAAAAGGCAATTCTTTAAAACCTTCAGAAGCTAAAAATATTTTAAATTATTTGCCAATAAAGCATACACTTAGAAAACTTAAATCTTACAAAATCCAAGATATTGGTTTGCCAGAAAGTTTTTTAAAACAAGATTGGATGTCTGTTTTAAAATTAATTCCGCCAGATGAAAGAGAGTATGTAAGGTCTTGTTTAAGGAATGGTGAGAAAATTAATGAAAAGCCTAAAATTATTATTAGTACAATTCATCAAGTGAAAGGAGGAGAGGCAGATAATGTGATGCTATTAACTGACATTGGAACTAAGTCTTGGCAGAACATGCACAAAGATGAAGAATTAAGAGTCTGGTATGTAGCATTAACAAGGACAAAAAGCAAGCTATTCCTTGTAAGACCAAACTCTTTAAAGTTTTTCGAATTTTAAATTTTAGTTTACTTTTTTTAAATTGAGAGATATGATTTAATTATTAAGAAAGGAACAAATATTTTTTTAGAAAGGAAAAATAATGTTTATGTTTAAAATATCATTAAAAAGATATGGCAATACAAAAGACTCTATAATTGCCTATACAAGTAAAAACGAATCTAAAATGGATGGAGTTTCAGGAATTTTTGTTGAGAGTGAAGACAATTTTTTTGACAACCATATATTCAGAAATGAGGATTTTATTTCTTTGTACAATTCTTTATCAACAAAGGACAGAGTCCAAAGATTTTCTGATAGACGGACAGCAGTAAAAAGAACTTGGGCTGTTTTTTCAGATTTAGCTTCAAGGAAATTAATACAAGTTAAAGACTCAACAGTAAGTGGCAATAATGCTCTTTTGAAAACTTTAGGAGTTAGAGGTAGAAAATCTAAACACGAAGGCAAAAGAATTATATTAAAAGAAACTTACGATAAAAATCCTAGAAGAAAATTTAGTCATGGTTATAATTCTTTTGAAATTTTGATGAGGAACCCAGAGATTCTTTATGAACAGTACATCGCCAAAGGAGGAAGAAGACAAGACCTTGCTTGGGATTTACACATGAAAAGAGTTAAAGTTATAAAATGATTATATATGGAGCAGGGATGGCAGGACTGTTGGCAGCAAATATGTTGCGTCGACATTCACCAGAAATAAAAGAAAAGCAGGATGAATTACCTAATAATCATGATGCTCTTTTGCGTTTTAGAAATAACTCTGTTGGAGTAGCAACTAACATACCATTTAGGAAAGTAAAAGTTAGGAAAGCTATAAAATATGATAAAGTTCTTCATGTAGAGCCAACATTATATTTATCAAATCTTTACTCTCAAAAAGTTACTGGGAGCTATTTTGACAGATCTATTAATAATCTAGATCCAGTAGAAAGATATATAGCTCCACCAAATTTAATTTCTTTAATGGCTGAAGGTGTAAATGTATCTTACAGAAAAACTCTTCTTAACTTATCAGAGTTTTCGGAAAAACCAATAATATCTACTATACCTATGCCTGTGTTAATGAAATTAACTAATTGGGAAAATATCCCAGAATTTAAATTTAAAACAATATGGTCTCAAAGGACTGAAATTACAGATCCTGAAATAAATGTCAATCAAACTATTTATTATCCAGACCCATTAACAGATTATTATAGGATATCTGTAACAGGAAAAGTAGTTATTGCAGAATATATAAAGCCACCATTAAATAAAGGTCCTGACATTATGACAGCTTTGAGGGAAGACTTTGGCATACATCCTAAACGTCTTTCTCCTATTAAGCAATCAGAAATGCAATATGGTAAGTTGTTGCCAATTGATGAATATATAAGAAGAGAATTTATTCATTGGACAACACAAAAATACGGAATATATTCTTTAGGAAGGTTTGCTACTTGGAGACAGCTACTTCTTGATGATGTTGTTAAAGATATAAATGTCATTGATGGTTTTTTAAATAATACTTATAAAAGGAAGCTACATGAGAAAGGAAAAGATAATGATTAAAATATTTATAATGCTTATTGTCTTTGGAGTTTTATTCAACTTAGTAAGTTGCACTAATCCTTATAAAATAGAGATACCAGTTTGGTATTTAGAGCCACCATCAAACCAATATTCTACAATAACTTCAGGATTTGGTAAGTCTAAACATAAACAGTTAGCTCTTGACATGGCTGTAATGGCAGCAAAAAGATCAGCTGCTGATAAAATATCAAGCGAGATAAAAGGTCGTTCTAAATACTATTTATCAGAAGGAACATCTCAAGGTTCAGAGATTGCAATGATAGAAGATATTAACATGACAATAGAGAATTACAAACAACTAAAAGCTGAGATAGTAGGAACAACTTCTGGTTATGAAGCTTATGTTCTTCTGTCTTTCCCTCAACAATTTAATTCTGAGATATTCTCAGAGATAGAAAGGAATTAATTATGAAAGTTAAATTAGTAAATTACACCTCCGATGCAAAGAATCTATTATTGTTTACAAAAAATACAAGACTTCTTAATGAAGAGAGTGCTTATGATGCTATCACTCAATGGCCAGAGCAAAAAAAGCAAGGAGAGTTAGATTATATGCTTAGAACAATAAAATCTTCTTGGGAATTTGTCGATTACACTTTTGATATCAGAGATGTTACCAGAGCATTCACTCATCAATTTGTAAGAACTCGCCAAGGGAGTTATGCCCAACAATCTCAAAGAACTGTAAATATGCAAGGATTTGGTTATCATACTACAGATGCAGTTTTAGAGAATGCTGAAGCTAAAGAAGTTTATGATGAGACGATGCAAGACATTCATGCAGGATATCATAAACTTATTAAATTAGGTATAAATGCAGAAGATGCTCGTGGAGTTTTACCAACTAATATTCATACAAACATTGTAGCGAAATTTACTCTTAGAACTTTACATGAGATGGCTAAATCAAGATTAAGTCCTAGAGCGCAAGGTGAATATCAAGAAGTCTTTAAGCTTATGGTAAAAGAAGTTGTCGATGTCCATCCTTGGGCAGAGCCATTTTTGACTCCAACAGAGTGGTCAGCACCATCAATGGCTAAAGCATTAAATTCTAAGAAAGGAAATAAAAATGATTAGAGTTATATTGTGCGATATTGATGGGACTATTGCTAATGTTCTGCATAGAATTCATTATGTTAAAGGAAAAGAGAAAAACTGGGAAGAGTTTAATTCTAGAGCAAATAATGATTCTGTTAAAGAAGACATAGCAAATGTCCTAAGAGAATTCCAAAGAGACGGTGAAACTGAAATACATATAGTAACAGCTCGGGAAGAGAAATGGAAACAAGACACAGAAGAGTGGCTAAATGTAAATGATATCCCTTTCAATGGTCTTTTCATGAGAGGAATAGGAGATACTCGTTCTGACTCTGATGTAAAGAAAGACATATACACAACTAATTTTGCAGATAAGAAAATTTGGTTTGTCTTAGAAGACAGAGATAAAGTTGTTAAAATGTGGAGAGAATTAGGACTATCTTGTTTGCAAGTTGCAGAAGGAGATTATTAATGGCTAGACCTTTTTTAAGAATTGTTAACAATAATTTAGAATTAGACAGACAACCTGTCGCAAGGATTTTAGATTTAACTCCTACAATTATGCAAAGATTTGAAGAGCATATAAGTAAAGTTAATGAGGTTATGCAACAAGTAGAAGATTTAACTGAAAAAGTTAATTCTTTAAAAAGAGAGATAGATACTCATTATGCTTGAAAAGAAAATTGAAGAAGCTCTTAAAACAGCTAAACAAAGAGGTGAGCAATATGGTCATTCTTATCTGGTCCAAGGGGAAATTATGAAAATCCTTTTCCCTAAAGGTCTTGACTTAAAAACTACTGCAGATTTTAATAGATATGGAGCATTAAATCTTATCATTACAAAGTTAATAAGGTATTGTAATAATTGGGAAAAACCTCATCAAGATTCAATTCACGATTTAGGAGTTTATGCATTTATATTGGAGACAGTTGATGATAGTAATTGATTTAGAGACAACGGGACTTTTAATGCCAGAAGCTTCTGATTTGAAAGAGCAACCTTACATAATAGAGTTTGCTGGGATAAAATTAGATAATAATTTTAAATCAGTTGATTCATTAGAATTTTTCGTAAATCCTGGATTCCCTTTACCAGAGCAAATAATAAAAATAACTAATATAAAAGACGATGATTTAAAAGACAAGCCACCATTTGTTAGTTATTTTGATAAGCTTGCAGAATTTTTCTTAGGTGAAGATACAATTGTTGCTCACAATCTTCCTTTCGATAAAGGAATTTTAAAACATAATTTATCTAGAATTGATAAAGTAACGAGCTTCCCTTGGCCACCTAAGCAATTATGCACTGTAGAAGTTAGTCAGCAGGTCTGGGGAAAGAAAAGAAAACTTGTTGATATATATAAAGAAGTTACAGGAAAAGAACATAAAGGTGCACATAGAGCTATGGCTGATGTAAAAGCAACTGTAGAAGTTTTAAGATGGTATAAAAAAGAAGGACATCTTGATGATTAATTTAAAAGTGCGCACAGAATTTTCTTTTCGTCGTGCATATGGTCCACTTGAAAAGATTATAAAAAGTTGTGAAACTGATAAAGTTGCTATAACAGATGATGGAACTTGGGGACATGTGCCACTCTCTAAATTATGTAAAAATCCTATATATGGAGTTGAGATAGCATTTGTAGAAGATGCTAAAGAAAGAGCTAAACAACCTATAAATTATATAACATTCTTAGCTAAAAATAATGAAGGTCTTAAAGAAATATATCATCTAACTTCTTTGGCTACAGCTAAAGAGCATTTTTATTATGTTCCTCGTTTAGACTATCCTTGTTTATTTGATGTTTCAGATAATGTTTTTATTCTTTCTGGATCCAATCCTAATTGGGGATTATTACCTAAAAGTCAGAATGTTTTTGCAGAAATAAATCCTATGAGCTCAAAAAAAGTTTTAGATTTAAAATTCCCATTAGTAGCTACAAGTGATAATTTTTACCCAACAATAGAAGATAAAAAAGTCTATCAAGTTCTCGTTGGCAGGAATAGACAAGATAGCACAAAACCAATGCATATTTTAAATGAGTGGGAGCACAAAAGTTTTATGCCTTGGTCAACCCAATCAGCATATGATAACACCCATATAATAGCTGGTGAATGTAATGCAAAATTAACAGAAGCAAAATTAGTTGAATTTAATAAAACTAAAACTCTATTACAGCTTTGTGAAGAAGGCTCAATTAATTTAAAAATTAATTTAAAAGATGAGAAATACAAAGAGAGACTTACTTATGAATTAAGATTAATTGATGAAAAGAAATATGAAGATTATTTTTTCGTTATAGCTGATATGGTTAATTATGCAAAACAACATATGCTTGTTGGTCCTGCTAGAGGAAGTAGTGCTGGGTCTTTAGTTTGTTATTTATTAGGAATTACTGATGTTGACCCATTAGTTCACAATTTATTATTTGAAAGATTTATAGATTTAAACAGAGAGGATCTGCCTGATATAGATATTGATTTCCAAGATGACAGAAGAGATATGGTATTTCAATATTTAAAAGACAAATATGGTTCTGATAAAGTAGCAAGACTAGGGACAATAAGTCGTTACAAAGCAAAAAGCACAATTGGTGAAGTTGCAAAAGCTCTTAATATACCACAATGGGAAGTTAATGATTTAAAAGGAGCTATAATAGAAAGAAGTGGTGGTGATGCTCGAGCTGAATTTTGTATAATGGACACATTTAATGATTTAGAAATAGGAAAGAAAATTTTAAAAAAATATCCTCAAATGAAGATAGCTTCAGAGATGGAATTCCACGCAAGACATCATGGTGTACACGCAGCAGCAATAGTTGTAACAGATAAACCAGTGAGAGACTTTTGCTCTTTCAATGCACAAACAGAAGCTCTTCAAGTTGATAAATATGACGCAGAAAGATTAAATCTTTTAAAGATTGATGCATTAGGACTTAGGACATTAACTGTAATGCAGGATGTTTTAGACCAAGTTAATTGGAGTCGTCAAAAATTAGTAGAATTTAAGCTCGATGATGAGAAAGCATTCAAAGTTTTAAATGATGAGAGATATTCTGGTATATTCCAGTTTGAAGGCTATGCATTGCAATCTTTAACAAGACAAATGAAAGTTAGTAATTTTGAAGATATTGCAGCACTTACAGCACTAGGTCGTCCTGGACCATTAGTTTCTGGAGGAACAACTCAATACATAAGAAGGCACACTGGTGAAGCACCAATAACATATTTACATCCTTTAGTTAAAGACATAACAGAGATAACTCATGGGATTGTTGTTTATCAAGAGCAAGTGATGGAGATAGGAAGGCATGTTGGCAAATTATCTTGGGAAGACATATCTCAATTAAGAAAAGCTATGAGTAAATCTCTTGGGCAAGAATTCTTTAATAAGTATTGGGAAAGATTTAAGTTAGGTGCAGAGGAGAATGGTCTTGATGAAAATGAAGCAAAAAAAATATGGGATAATATTAATACTATGGGTTCTTGGGCATTTAATCGCTCTCATGCTATTAGTTATGGTCTTCTTTCTTATTGGTGTTGTGTTCTTAAGTCTAGATTTCCTTTGGAATTTGCTGCTGCGTGTTTACGAAATGTTCGTGATGAAAACCAAGGAATTAGATTGCTAAGAGAATTAGTAAAAGAAGGATTTGAATATAAAACTTATGACAGAGATAAGTCTGAAGAGAATTGGTCTGTTAAAGATGGCGATCTTATAGGAGGGATAACAAATATAAAAGGTGTTGGTGGCAAAGTTGCTGAAGATATAATAAGAAGAAGAGACCAAAAAATACCTTTTACACCAAGGCAAGAAAAACTTTTAAATGAAGGTGTCACTCCTTATGATGATATATTTGAATGCGAAAGATTATTTGGTCACATTAAAAAAGATCCAGGAGAACATGGCATATCTTCTACAATTACAGACATAGGAGAATTAGATGCAGATCGTCCAGGAACTTTTGTATTTTTCGGCAAGCTTACTGAAAAGAATTTAAGAGACATGAATGAAACAGTCAACTTAGCTAAAAGAAATGGTCGCAGAGTAGAGATGCACAACCTTTGGCTTAATATTACATTTGAAGATGATACAGGACCAATTATAAGCACTATTGATAGATTTAAATATCCAGTTCTTGGGAAGCCAGTTGTTGAAGAAGGCAAAATTGGAGACTGGTATTTGGTTAAAGGAAGAGTCAAGCAAGGATTTAGAAAAGTGTATGTTGAAAGAGTGCGCAAATTAACATGATGCAAGTTATTGTTAAATAAAAGAAATAAAAAGCTTTACTTATCTGCTCAAATAAGATATGATAGGGTATAGACAATTTAGAAAGGAATAAAAAATGTCAAATACTATGAATAAAAAACCTGAAGGTCTTTCTCTTCCAGAAGGTGCGAGAAGTGGACCAAACTGCGGAGTAACAGCTATGGCTATTGCTGCCAACATCTCTTTTGATTCTGCTTGGGATCTTTTAGAAAGAGTTGATAAAAGGTCAAAGAAATTCACTGGCGCAACTTTTGATGCAGACAGAGAGATCGCATATAAAAAGCTAGGTCTTAAAACTACAAAAATTAATTTTAAAGACAGATATGATATTGCAAAGAAAAAAGGCAATTTTGTACTTACTCTTAAAAACTTTGTAGAGTGGGGAACAGTAAAAGGCAAAACTTATATTGTTACAACCACTGGTCATGTTCAAGTTGTAAAAGATAATTGGGTAATTGACCAAGGTGGTGCTAAACCAATTGATGAATTCCATGGCAAAGCAAAACATGTTGATAGCATTCATGAAGTTGGTAAATTAAAAACAGCAAGATCTGATTCAAAATATTCTGGGATGTGTCTGTATTCCATGAGTAAAGACAATCACAGAAGACAAGGTTCATTTGGTTATCACTCAATGCAAATAATCATTGAAAATAATGGTATCTCTTATGAAGACTATATAAGCAAAGGTGGTAGGACTAGAGACCTTGACTGGGATCTTGATAAGTGCCATGTTGAAATATTGAGAAAAGGTTAGATGGAAATATCTGCTAAAGGGAAACAATGTATTGCTAGAGTTAAATTAGACTCTAGCAATACTCAGTTGTTAAGTGGTCTTCCAGGATTTCATCGCTGGATAAATAGGGACATGCTATTTTCTCCAACAGGAGCAAACATTAATTACATAGCAAAGCACTGGCCAGATGCACAATGGAGCTCTGAAGCAAGAGTTTTCTTAAACAGTTACATAGACACATTAGAAGAGGCAACTAAAAACAGGACATTTGAAACTCCACCAATTGATGACTTTGCATTTGAGACAAAACCTTTTGAACATCAAAGAAAAGCTTTTTACATGAGTCGTGATAAAGAGAATTTTGCACTATTAATGGAGCAAGGAACTGGGAAGACTAAAATTATAATTGACAATGCTGCTTACCTTTATGGCAGAGGAAAGATAAATTGCTTGATAGTAATAGCACCTAATGGTGTTCACAGGAACTGGCTCAATAACGAAATACCTGTGCACATGCCAAAATGGTGTCCTATAGATTCTATTTACTATCAATCTGGTATGAATAAAAGTCATACAAAGAAATTTAATGATGTTATAGCTTCAAAAGAAGTGTTAAAAATTTTTACATTTAATGTTGAAGCTTTTGTTTCTAAAACAGCTATGAGGTTTTTAGAGAATATTCTTCTTTCTCATGATTGTCTTTTAGTCGTTGATGAAAGCTCTAGAATAAAAACTCCTGGGACACACAGAACAAAAGTCATAACTAAATTAGGCAAGCTTGCTAAATACAAAAGAATATTAACAGGGACTCCTGTAACAAAAGGTGCTGAAGATGTTTTTGCTCAATTTAAATTTCTAGATCCTTATATTTTAGGGCATGATAGTTTTTATAGCTTCCGAGCAAGATATTGTGTCATGCGTGAATATGACAATCGCAAATGGATTGTTGGCTATCAAAATGTTGATGAATTGACTAATAGCATAAAAGGGCATTCTTTTAGAGTTCTTAAAAAAGATTGTTTAGATTTGCCAGAGAAAATTTATCAAAGAGCTTATGTAGAGTTATCAAAAGAGCAAAGGCAAATTTACAATTCAATTAAAAATGAATATGTTGCTCAGCTAGGTGATGATGAAATAAGTGTGCCAGAAACTATTACTAGAATCTTAAGATTACAGCAAGTTGTTTGTGGTTGGTTCCCATCTGAAAATGAAGTCAAACCAATTAATAAAACGAATTTGCGTTTAAAAGCTCTTTTAGACATAATTAGTGAAATAGACTCTAAAATCATCATCTGGGCAAGATTTCGAGCTGATATAATGGCCATACAAGCAGCATTAGGAGACTCTGCTGTGGTTTACTATGGAGACGTTTCAAGCGATGACAGGGTAATTGCTGTAGATAGATTTCAGAAAGATCCGAAGATAAAATACTTTATCGGACAGCCACAGAGTGGAGGAATAGGATTAACACTAACAGCAGCACAATATGCAATATATTATTCTAATAGTTTTGATTTAGAAACAAGATTACAGTCTGAAGATAGATGCCATCGGATTGGAACAACAACAAATGTAACTTACATAGACCTGGAAGCAAGCAAGACTGTAGATGGCAGAATAATAAAAGCTTTACGAGATAAAAAAAGTGTAGCAGATATTGTTAATGAAGATCCAAGGTCTATGTTTTTGGAGATGGAAAATGAGTGAGAAAGCATTGTGGTCATTAGTTCGGAGTAATTTAGCATTAAGAATGTTCCGAGTTGAAAATAGAGTTGCTGCAGGAATGCCAGATGTTCATTATGTAAGACAAGGCAAATCTGGTTGGTTTGAGATGAAGTATATGAAAGAGTTTAAAACAGGAAGAAAAGTTTCTGTAGGTCTTAAGAAGCATCAGCACATGTGGTTAAAAGATTATATTGACCATGGTGGGATCTGCTGGATAATGTTAAGAGTAGGGAGAACTTGGCTTATGCTATTTCATGGGGATGAAGACTTAGTGAATATGATTAAATCAAACGAACTAATAGAAAGGTCTGTTTGGTATCACAAAGGGATAATGAAAAGAGAAAATTGGCAAAAACTAGAGGAGGTAATTAAAAATGGACGAGTATGCATATCTAAAAAAAATAGCGATAGTTGATAGAAGAAAGGGATTGTTGAGAAAAGATGACGAGATATATGATAAATTTGCTTTTGAGTTTCTTGATGATTTGGTTGATAAACTTACAAGGAATAAAAGCAAGTTTCTCCAACGAGATATTTTCAAGACAAATATTAAGGTGCAGTGAAAATTGTAAATTAACACAATTAACTTGGGAGCAAAATTATGGCAAAGCAAATGTTAAAAAAGGCATATTTAAAGATAGGACGATGCATTATTGCAGAACCAAAGAATCGTGGGATCCTATTATTCGTTGGTGGGATATTGGTGGGCATATTTATATGTTCTCTGAACAGCTAATGAAAGGTGAGTGCTTTCAAGTTTCTGAAATGCAGGATTACATTGCTACAGAATTAGTTAATGACAAAGGAAAATTAAAAGTTTACAAAGCTGAATGGATTTATAATCAGCCACAAGAGATTTATATTTTACAGATTGGAGAGTAATTTCTCTATCGTTGATGTGCCTAATCCTGTAATTATTTTATTTAAAGAACTAGAGTTTGGGACTTTAAATTCAATTTCATTATCACCTTCTGTTGGAACTTCTATGTTTTCTTGTTGTTTGTCTTCTAGTACTTCCCTTCCTATTGCTCCTGGGACTGAAGAAGTAAACAAAGGATTATCAAATCGTAACATAAACTGTCTTGTTGATTCTAGCATTCTTGCTCTTTCACCAATCTCTTGTAGTCCTTCTCTTGCTTCTCTTACAAAAGGAACAGCTCTCGTCCAACCCAAAAGACCCATACTTTCCATAGCAGTGACAACAGTAAAACCAGACCCTGAAACATTTGTATTAATTTCAGCTGCAAGAGTAGGGAGAACTTCATCTCTAAAAGATTTAATCTTTAAAATTTCTTCAGGAGAGAATAACTCATCAATAATAAACTTGTTCTTAACAAAAATATTGTTAAAATTATTTACAATACTTTGTCTTGTCATTTTACCAGTTCTATTAGTAAATGCTTTAAGTAGGATTGTGTCTTTCATTAATGCTTTAACTTCAACCATTTGCTCTTCTGGAATTAATTTATTTAATTTCTCTAAAACAAGTTTCATTTCGCTTTTTGAATTGAATTTTGCATGACCAAAAAGAGACTCAATAACTTCTTTAGGAGCATATTGCTGATTAGTTAATTTTGCTAAAATAAGATTCGCTTTTTTCTCTGGTGGTGTTTTCGCCCAGCTTTTCCCAATCAGACCCATATATTGTGCATATAATCCTGTTGATTCTTTTAAACTCTCTAAAATTCCTCCATTACCAGAAATAAATCCAGACTCAATACCTTTGTAAACTTCACCATCAAGCTGTCTTTTTAATTTTTGAATTAAATTTCTTTCAAATCCTGGACCAGCATTATCTGCAAGAACATTTAATTGCTTCTGTAATGACCACAAATCATTAACATTTTGAGGTCCTTTTTTAATTACAAACTTTCCTGTCTTTGCTATTTTTTCCATTCTTTTTAAAACATTAGAAAGATTCGGCAACATTTTCAAAGTGTCTGCATCAACTTCACTTTTAATAATATTAACCAAATCTTTACCGAGAGTTTTAGAATAAGGTACATTTAAAACTGTATCATCTAATTCCTTGACAAAATTATATCCACCTTTTGCTTGGATTTTTAAATTTTCTGCAGTGTCGGTTACAATATTTTGAATTTTTTCTCCAGCAGCCAGAGCAACATCATCAGCTTGAGATATTAAAGGATCTCCAGTTCCCATAATATTCCTTAACTCTTCAGCATCTTTAATTATCATGTTTAATTGCGTTTCATCAAAATTCCTTATAATATCTGGTCCTGCTCTACGCATAAGATCTTCTTTTTTTAACAGTTGAAGGTCTTCTGTTCTTTGTCCAATTGTTAAAGGATATTTAGATTTTACCTGTTCTTTTGGCTTTAATGCATCTGCAGCTTTTTGAATAGCTGGTTGATAACGTGGTGCAGACAATTTACCAGCTCCTTTTACTGCTGCTCTTGTTGCACCTTTTATTGCTTTTCCTGCAATTCTAAAAGCAGGAGGGATTACAGCATCCGCAGCAACACCTATTCCTGTTGGGATTGCTGTGCCAAGAGCAACATCTCCAATTGATTTAGACATGCGTTCATTTGTTTTTGGAGCTATAATATTTTCTACTCCTTCACTAACAAGTTCTGTAGCACCATAACCAAGAAGACCTCTTTTAGCTCTACTTAATACATTCCTTCCTCCTTGAACCCATTTACCAGCAGGAAGATATTTAAGAACCTCACCACCAACTTCAGCAATATCTGTAGAAGATAATCCTGGTCTATTGATATAAAATGGTTCATCATTCCATATTACAATAGGATTGTTATATTTATCAGCTTTAATCCCTCCCCATTTTGGATCATCTTTAAAAATATTTTCATAAATTTCAGATTGCTCCCAAGGATTATCAACGAATGCAGCTTTTAAAGAGCTATAAGTTTCTTTTTCAAGTAAACCAAGTGATGGTCCACTCTCCCCAAACTCTTGCATGTCCATATATTCGTGAGATGGTTGCTCTTCTTCGATAACTTCTTCAACAACAGCACCATTAACAATTTGTGGTTTAACAGTAACTTCTTCATTGATTTCAATTTTAGCACCATCTAATATATCACCAGCCATTATATATTCATAGCCTTTTCAAGAGTTTTAATTAATTTGTCTTTGCTATAACGTCTATCAAGTTCTATGCCGATCTCCCTGCCTTTTGCTTCTAATTGTAATTTTGTCATTGAAGACAAATTTTCTTTTGGTTGACTGCTTACAAACAATCTTGTTAACCACATTCCAAAGCTTTCAGACATTATTGCTTCCCATTCCAACCTTTTATTATATATGTATTATCACCTACTGCCCACCCATTATTAATAGCAACACCACCTCTAGGAATTTCATCCCACCAAGCTCGTACTTCTTTCTGTGCTTCTTTTTCTCTAGCTTCACCTTCTGGCATTGCTTTAACTTCATCAGAGTTTCCTGGGAATTTGTAGAATATTCCTGAGTCCATTGCATTAATAGTTTTATTTATTGCCTCTGGAGAAAGCTTAGGATCGTTCCAAAGTTGTTGTTCTGCTTGAGCAAGTCTTTTATTATTCTCTGTGCTTCGTCTTAACAAGTATAAACTTATATAATTCGCTTTTGGAGTATTTCCTAAATCTAATACAGCTTTTTGATAAGCTTTAAACTCCATATCAGAAGTTGAACCAGAACCAACTGGACGCATCAATGGTGCTAATGCGAAAGACATAGCTTGAATGTTTTCTTCGTCAGAAACACTAGAGACATCTATACCAAATATCTGTCTAGCTGCTTGTTTAAATGGTAAAAATTTCTCTTGAAGAAAACCTGTGTCAGTGTTGCCAGACAATAATGCTTCCATTATACCTTCTGTCCTTGGTAAAACATTATTAGACTTATTAAGAGCTGTGTCTAAAGTTTTATTTAAAAGTTTTAATCTTTCCTGTCTTATTTGAACAATTGGTGGGTCTTGACTTTTAACTGGTGTTTTCATAAAGACACTTTCAACTTTACCATTATTAACACCAACACCGAAATTTTTATAAGAATTTCCAGAAACATAAAGTTGACCATCTAGATTTTTATCTGTTGTAGTAATTTGATTGATAATATTTTCAAATCCTGCAGCACCAGAAGGTACACCAGATTGGATTAAAAACTCTTTTGCTTTAGCTCTAGCTTCTTCATCAGTTGCTCCATATTGCCAAAAAACATCTCCAAGCTCAGAAGCTTTAAAACTTGAAGCTGCAGTGCTTAACGGAAATAAAAATGCTTTATCTAAAGTGTCATTTAAATAAGTTCCTTTGATGCCCATTTGATTTCCTTGGGCATTTATAACTGGAGTTCCCACCATTAAATCATTTGAAGCAGTTATATTTTTGTAAAAATCACCAAATTTCTCTTTCGGATATTGTGCTAATGCGTTTGCTTCAGACATATAAGTTGCAGCACCAATATCTAAATTTTTAATTGATTTTGGTTTATTCAATGCAGCTGATAATGATACAGCTCCTGTTAATATGTCTTTGTTTCTTGTTGCATCTATTTGTTTTTGTGCCATTCTTGTTTTTAAGAACTCTTGCCCTGCAGATCCTGCAGCACCAATTGCTGTTGCTCCTGGTTTCGAAGACTCTTCAGCCATCTTAGTAAAGAAAAGGAATGCTTGCTCTTCAGGAGATAAAAGATTCTGCTGAGGATAAGCACTTTCCATAAGATTTAAATATGGAGCTAATGCACCAAGTTGAGGATTTAAATTGTTTGCATTAGTTCCAGAAGCACCTAATTGCATTATTTTTTTTGTAAAATCTGTAGCCATTATGATAACATCCTGTATGCACTATAAAGAGAACCGAGACCACCAAGTGTTTGTCCATACACACTTGGTGATTGTATTACTTCACCACCACGTTGCATCGCAAATTCACGAGTTTCATAAGGAATCCCTTTTAAAGCACCGATTGCAAAATTTAATGAACTAAAAGGATATTCCCTTTGCTCTACGAAATCTCTGTATGCTAATTCTAAAGCTTGCGTATCTAAAGTTCTTTCAGCTTCTCCTGCACCTAATTTTCCAGCAGCTTCTTGCTCTGTTAAACTTTGGACCAAAGGAGCGATATCTTGATAAGCTCTTGCTCCTGTTAAACGAGCTGTTTGCGTTAAATCAAAAGTTCTTTCTTCCCGACTTTTATCTCTTTCTGCTTGTGCTGCGGAAAATTCTAATCCTCTAGTACCAGCATCAGCAAGTATTCTTCCTCTTTCTCTTGCTTCATTCCTAGTTAATTCTGCTTGCTCAACTCCCATCCTGGAATTACCGAAAGCACCACCACCATAAATTGCTGAAGCATCTTGTCTTGCTCTTCCGAATGTTTGAGAGACATCTTCTAAAGCAGGATTTACAGCATTCATAAAAGTTGGCATATATTTATCTACATCTGCTTGCCCAAAAGCTTGTGGTTGAAGTTGTCCTATATTACTTGTAAAATCACTAAGCAAACCTTCTGTTCCTCTAACTCCTTCTTTTCCCTCTATATATCCTCGCCAATCTCCACCTTGTTGCATTAATTGCTGTACAGCTTGTTGCTCTTGAACTGTTAATTTAGAAAGTTCGCTTGAAGGATTGGTTAATCTTTGAGAAGTCTGTCCTGTATCAGGATCTGTAACAGTTTCATAATTTAATTCTGCAGCTGTCCCATCTTCTCCAAGTTTGCCATAAACAGGAAGACGAGCACTATCAAAAGTTTGCAATGGATTTTCAGCTAAATTTACTGCCTCGGCAAATAAAAGTTGACCACCTTTTGATACCCATTCAGGTATCTGTGTTCCTTCAAGAACATCAGTTTCTGTAGGAATTATCTCTGTTTGAGCTGTACACATACCACCCATTAGTTATTTCTCCACATAAGTACAACCAGCTTTAACAAAGCCAAGTTTTTCATAAAAATTATCTTTTCTTTCAATATCACCAAAATATATGTGTCCTAATCTTATATTTAATTTAGCTTCTTTTCCAACATTAATAAATTCTTTTATTAAAGAAATCCCTGCTTTAGTTTTTCTATATTCTTCTAAAACAAAAAACCAAAGATCTCCTAAAAGTTTTTCTTTAGAGAACCAATCTTCTGCAGCAAAACCTCCAATAGAGCCTATTAATTTTTTATCTTCATTTATAGCCACAACTACAACTCCGACTTTCATAGCATTAACTACAGAATCAGTAACTTTCCCAACATCTAAAGTTGGTATTTTTACTTCTGCTTCGCTATGCATTTTCATTATTAAATGGATTAATGCAGAGATATCTAAAGCATTTGCTCTTCGAAGCTCCATTACATCATTCCACCTAATGCACCCATTTCATTTTCTACAGTTCTTTCAGATTGTGCAGCACCTAATTGAGCCATCAATGGTTCAAGCTCTGGGAGTAATTTCATCAAAATTCTAGCTGTATTGCTATCAATAACTCTGTCCAGTTGCTGGAGCTCTTGAGGAGCTAAACTTTCTAAACGTGACATTAAAACAATTTGTATGTTAGGATCTGCAGCCATCATCATTCCTGATTGCTCTTCACCCATAGCTTGGTTTAATGTCGGAGAAGCTCCTTCTGGCACTGGGGCAGGTGCAGAGGGTTGGGCTGGAGCTTCTCTAACAGTTTCTTGCATCATCATTTCATCTTCAATTGCCAATTTTCTTCTCCTTGTAAAGTATTGACCAATCAGACTGCTCACAGAACACCCCAATCACCCAACAGGTTGGTTCACCAATTCTTCTATATAGTTTGCCTAAATAATCTGGTTTGTCCCTTTTGCCATATATATAAGCAATTTCATTAGCACGATGTTGAGCTAAATGTCTGAAAAGCTTAACAAAACGACCTTTTCGCATTTGTTTAACTATAGAAATTGCCCACACGTGATAACCTTTTACATGAGTTGGTGTTAAATAGTCTCTTGTAAATTTATAATCTAAAATAACATCTTGTCTAGTTAATAGTTTTTGATTCATAAGTTCATTACAAATAACTCTTCCACCACTAGCAACCATAGAACCGATAGTTGAACCGATAAAACCTCCAACTGGACCACCAATTGCTGTTCCTATTGCTGAACCGACTGTTGCTCCGAATGCAGAGTCTGCTGCTTCTTCTACTCTTTCCATAGGTTTACCACTACCAGTTATAAGATTAACACCGAAACTAACAGCAAAACTACTTGCCATTGCTGTTGGTGCGAATGCAGAGTCTGCTCTGGCTCCAAATGCATCTTTACTCCAGAAACTCGGATCTCCTGCGATAGAATCTGTAACAGAGCTTGTTATTGGAGCTACAGAACCACCCATAGTTTGACCATAGCCATAACTTCCTACAGATGGTGCTCCTGCTGAAACTGCATTTGAAGTAGCAGCTGAACTTAAATAGGAAGGGGATGTCCCTCCATAAGTCGGTCTAAAAGCAGGTTTAACAGAACTATTATATATTGATTGGCTTCCCACTGGTTTTTGATAAGTTCCTTGAGTAGCTTTCCCTGACATGTATTGTGGATTAGTTCCAGATTTGTGATAGATACCATCTTTAGTTTTAAGCATAGTATTTGAATCAAAATCTACAGCACCAGCCTTATTTAATTCTGGACTGTATTCATATCCTTGAGGTGCTTTATTTGCTATTGCTTGAGCTTTCTCCATGTCTGTTTTATAAAAAGGTGTTGCTTTTTTAACAGAATATAATCCTACAGAATCTCCACCCATCTCTGCTTGTGCTGCTTGAGTTAATCTAGCATCTGAACCAAGAGGATCAAAACCAAGACTTCCTATTGTATTACCAGAAGCATATAATGCTGCTTCTGCCCCTTCTTGAAGGAAAGGTTTAATAGTTTCTCCACCAACTTGCTTTAAAATATCTATTGTTGAGATCTCTTCAGGAGTTAATTCATCTCTTCTTTGGTCTGCTTCTGCGATCCAAGCTTTATCTTCATCAGAGAAATTCTCCCATGCTTCAAACATTTTAATAGGATCACCACCAGAGTCTGTTCTTAATCTTTGGTAAATAAATCTTTGAGAAGGATTATAGCCTGTGCCATAGAAATAACCACCACCAGATTTATCATCTAAGCCTACATTATAATATTCTGTTTTGTATGGTATTCCTGTTCCTTCTTCAGTATATTGACTTCCTAAAGATCCTAAAGTTCCTAATCCAGAACCGATTATTCCACCACCTGCTCCTGTTACTGGTTCAGCCATTACCCTATTACTCCTCTATTCTTTAAATCTGTTATTAATGTTCCTAAAACATCTGCTATTTCTGCTAATGTAGTGGCATCTGCATCTAAAGCTCTATCTTCTGTCACATTCGCAACAGTGTAATTTTGTATAGATGCAGCTAAATTTGTATTTGATAAATTAAGCTCTAATTGATTTATTAAAGTATTTGCCCATCTGGCATTATAATCTGCAGGAGCACTTGGTAATCTTCCTCTTCTATTACCTGTTGTCATCTCATTCCATCTCCTCTTATATTTAACCTAAATCTTCCAAGAGACCAAGCATCTCCAGTTGCAGAACTAGAAAAACGGAATGACATTTGCCTTCCTTTAGCTCTAACACTTACTTTACTTGTACTTTGGGAAATAGTAAATGGTCCTTTTGAAGTTTCTGTGCCATTTGGGAATTGTTTTGATTTCAAAGTTAAGTCAAAGCTCCCTGTAACAGTGGCATCTGGTATCACTCTGTCAACCATGAAAAGGTTTGTACCATCAGGAGAATCAGCCAATGACAGCTCCATTGGTGAGCTTTCTACAAAAGCTGTCATTGCAGCTCCATTGTCATCTGTGCCAGTTTCTTGGTTGTAAAGTCTACCATCTGGATCTGCTGCATAAGGAACAGTTCTAACACCAAAAGAGTCATGCCAAGTTGTTCTTGCCATAGAACCTAGTGTCCAAACATTTTCTTCGTAATTGTAAATAATATATTTGTCTGGCTCTTCATCAGAAGAAGAGTCGCTTACATAAAACCACATAACTTCTTTAAATTGACGATTTAGAGCTCCGAATATTTTTTGCGTTTGTTGAGAGTTTAATGTATCAAAAATAAAAAATTGCATAGGACAAGGAAGTTCTTTAACAGCACCATCAAACATGAAGAAATTATTCCTGCCCATCCAATAAACTGTTCCTGACTCATTAACCATTGAACGTAAAGATATTGGACCACAACCAGTTCCTAGTAATCTAAAAGCAAATGTAAAAGGTGGACCAACAAAAGCCATACCATACATAGCTTCATCAGTTCCTATAAATATCTCTTCACGAGTTCCAACTGCAGCCATAATTTTCGTTCCTTCTTGTAATCTTTGGCTACCTGCTGTTGTTGCTGCGGAAACAGTCCAATTGTTGTAATCTCCTTGGTTTGACCAAGCAATAAGCATAGGGTCTTGTGCACTTACAGAGCTATCATAAGATCCCATAGAAACGACATGTCTATCAGGAAAAGATAATGTAGTAAATCTAGATGTAATTGGTGCATTACTTATTAAAACTGCTCGTGTTGCAACTCCAGAAGAGGCATCCCAGTAATAACTTTTATTATTACTTACTGTTGCAATAAGATCTTCTCCCCAAAGATTTAAACTCCATATTGTTAATTCTAATGTAACAGAACTTCCTGAACGAGCTGTTCCCCAAGTAGAGCCACCCCATGTTCCTGTGCCATATCCTAATGCTGTTGATGCTGTAGCATTATTCATTCCTTCATCTTTGCCAATTAAATATTTTGCTGTTACAGAGCCACCACCACCAGCTCCTGTTGCATCTGCTGCTGTTAATGATGTAATTTGATAAGCATTAACAGAAGTAATTGCTCCTATTTTATAAGCACCCTCAATAGTAACATTATTAAAAGTTGCTGCGTTTGAAAAAGATACGATCTCCCCTGTAACTGCATCATGTCCTGTGTCTGTAACTGTAACTGTTTTTGATCCATTAGCTGTTGTAAAAGGATTAGCACCTAAACTGCTTGTTTTTCTTAAAGGTGTTATATCATAAAATTGACCATCTAACAAAATTAAAAGTTGCTCTTCTGTCCCCAGTGCAACAAAATCTGTTCCATTTAAAGATCTCCAATTAACCATAGCTCTGCATTTACCAGCAGGAAGAGTTGTAGAAGATGTTATTGTAGGTGGTGTAGTAGTTTCTTGTTGCCAACCACCTATTTTAGATGGAAAACCATTCTCAAAACGGATTTTATCTCCATCAACCCAATATGGACCAATTTGTCCAGCAGTATAAGAAGGAATGTCTTTTACAATTCCTGGTTTTATATCAATCCCTGTTAATGGCATTATTAGTCTTCCTTTTTAACTATTTCTTTTTTCTTTATCTTAGTACCATTTTTAATGTTCCCTATCATGCCTACACCTCCTTTGGCAACCCTATACCCAAAAGAAGCACTAATGCTAATATATATACAGTTTGCAAACCAATCAGGAGTGCTTTCATCAAGGAATATAAATCCTTTTTGTACAGCATCCTGCGTCCAAGGTATAAAGCATCCTGCTAGCACAGCAATAAAGAATATTGTCCATGCTTCATCTTTCCAAGAACCACCCATTTGCTCTGTTAAAGATTTCTCCATATCAAGCTCGCCAGTTGCTTGTTTCTCATAAACTGTGGCTTCAGCTTTTGCTCTTGCTACTTTTATTGATGTTAAAGCTTTCTTCTCTTCTACTTTGCCTTTCACCCATGAACCTGCAATATCACCAACTGCTCCGAGTAATCCTCCAATTAAAGGTAATGCCATTACATTTGTCTCCATAACATTGTTACAAGCATAACTATTGTAGTCCCACAAAAACCAATCATTATAGCTTCAATTCTTTTTATACGAGTAATTGTTTCTTTCCAACGTTCTGCACATACTGCTTCATGAGTGTTTAGTTTCGAGTCTGCTTTTCTAGCAACTTCAATAGCTGTTAATCTCTTAGCCAATGATTATCTCCGATAACTTCTTACATCGTAATCATCTGGCCAATCTTCTATTGGTGCATTTCCTGTAGGATTTCCAGAGCCATCTCTAGGAACTACAAATAAAGCAGAAAAAGCAGACATGTCTGAAGCACTATCTATTTTGCCATTAATAGTAGTTGTTGCTGTTCTAACAGATGCGACATATGTTTTTACTGCTGTTGGTATAGTTTTAGAATTATCATAAGTATATCTTTCAACAAGCCAATTATACACACTAATTAAAGCAGTAGCATTTTGATTAGTTTTTCTTTTATAAATTGTTTTAAGACCTTCATTAATTTCTTGATTGCCTTTGTAATCATTAATAGCATTTCCATCATCATCAACTTTATTACTATCAGCTAAAGGTAAATCAGAAGCTTTTACAATAGTTTCATCAACTTTATCGCCACTTACAGCATATGTAGCAGGTTTTTCTATGTAAAATTTTGCATCTAATTTTGTAGCTGTAGCAATAGGGTAAATTCCAATAGCTTTTCTTTCTGAATCTGACATACCTATCAATTCAGTTTTATCGTAATTTCTATTAGAAACAGTCAATTTACTTGGTAACTCATTAAAAGTTCGTTTTACTGTTCCACTTTCTACTAATGCCCACATTTTATTTTCTCCTTTTAATTTTTAGTTAAACCACCTGTAGCAAACTTCATAGGATTATGAGCAAAGGCAGCATACACAATCTTATATCCTGAACCATTTAAACCTTCCCATGATGTTACTGGACTAAATCCTGTGCTATAAAATCTTATATTAAATGTTGTCCCACTTGAATACGCATGATCCGCATTCCAACGCACATTTTTTGTAGTGTAATTATATCCTTCATCTTCTCGAGTAAATTGAACCCATGACTCTCCAGAACCTACATATCGCACCATAAGAAAAGCTGGTTCAAAGCCACAATGGACAAAAGGATATTGATCAGGAGATCCTGAACCTGCAATTCCTTGATAAGAACCAAATTTACTAAATCCTTCTGTTGTTGCAAAACACCATAGTTGATAAGTTATAGAGCCTTGGTTTACTCGAGCATAAGCAGTAAAAGGTAAGTCTGTTGCGGATGGATTAGTAGTAAACATACCATTAGCACCTTGATTTGTTACCCAAGGATCTCCGTTTTCACATTCACCAAAAGAATCATAATCTCCGTTATCATGACCACAATGCCACAAAGCCCATCCATTATTTGCATTCAATGCTTTTGCAATAACCATTGAAGGTTTAACTCCTAAACCATGTTTAAGAACTCCATTGCTGCCTGTCCCAGTATATTTCCCTATTGTTATTCCTCTTTCTGATGAAGTGTATCTAGCTACATCAATGTCTCCACCAGTTTCATTTGTTATAGAGCCACCAGCATTAAACAAACTTGCAATATAACTCATTCCACTATAATTAAGGTAATCAATGTCACCCATTGTAATGCTTGTTGCTGATGTAGCTTTTACTCCACTATAAGGAGCAGATGCAGTACCATAGTTATTTAAATTAAATTCTGTATAAGGGGTAGTTGATCCATAATCTTGTTTTATAATATTGAACCAACTTTTAGTGCTATCTGTTCTTTTAGCCCAGACACCATCAGCATCTAATTTTGTAGTTACAACGTGAGCATTAGAACCACTACTTCCTGCATATTTTAAAGCTTGATAAAAATTTTGAGGACCACTTCCACCATCACCTGAATCTGTTTCACTTTCAGGATCTGCTGCTGGAGTCGGCATATTTGCAGTACACAGAGCTAAAAATCCACTTGGAGGAGCATATTTGAAATTGCCTATGCCGTTTTCATCAGTTGCTGTTCCTGCTGTCTGATATCCATAATGAGAACTATCTTGTCCGCAGTTGATAGACATTCGTCTACTACCATAATTCATGCACATTATAGCTAGCCAACCATCAACTCTTCTACCTAAAACAGTTCCATTACTTCCTCCTGCAGGATCACCAGAATTTTGATAAGCATTATTTTTTGCAAAATATACTTTTCCATTATCTAAATCTATAGCCATTGCTATATTATCACCTGTTGTCCATGCTGAAGCACTAGTAGTAGAACCATCTTGCTCACCTATATTACCACTACCTGAAGTCCAAACAGGATTTTGAGCAGGAGCATAACTTGTCCCTGGACCTGTATAATCACCATAGTTTCTAGGCATTCCTTCATAAGCTTGCATAAATCCTATGGCTTGACTAGTATCTTGAGGAACAAACTCAACATAAAATTTTCCTTTTAAAGGAAGACCTTGTGTAGTTATAGCAACTTCATAACTACCATTTGTGTTTGAAAAAAATGTATTGCCATACCGAAGATCCATAGTTCCATAATAAGGAAAAGCATTCATATTCCAGTTGTAAAACCTTCCACCAACACTACTGCTATTATGAGTAGGAGACTCTTTTCGAGTTGAAGCAGTTATAAAACCATTTGCTGTAAAATTATTTCCATTACCACTACTATCTGTGCCTAAAGCTCCTGCTGCAAATTTTAACCAAAAACCATTTGTTCCCCATGAAATTCCAGAACTTAAATCTTTGGGCACCCAAACTCCGTTTTTAAATTCACCGAATGTGGTGCAATCATAAGATTGCCCATCAGCTAGGGCAACATCAGCCATATAACCATTAAAATATTCTCCTGTACTATAACTTCCTATCCAATTCACACGACCAGTTAAATTTACATCTGACTCTGCATTTTGTCCTAAAGAAGTTGTAGTGTCTTTATAATACTCTGTAACTTCATGTCCATTTAAATATTGACGAACTCTATTTGCTGCTGAACCTTGTGTTGTATCTACACGATAGACAAAGTGATACCAACCAAAACCATCTTGTAATCTATTTGATGTTGTTGTTTCCCAATTACTACTACTAGGATATTGGTAAGCATTTAAACAGTCATATTGAGCTGAATTACTATAATTTTGAAAAGAAATTCTAAAATAATTTCCTCCTGTTGTACCAAACAATGAATAAGCAGCACTTGTATTTGATACTATATTTCTTTGTTTTTTAAACCAAACCGAATATGTCCAAGTTCTCCTGTTTCCTGCACCACCATTTGTTCTAGTAAGATAATCGTTAGATCCATCAAACAGTAATGATTGTTCTATTTGATAATCATAAAAACTTGTGCCACCACCAGATGCTCCAGCAGCACCCATTAATGCTTGTTTGTTAGCTCCTAAACTCATTATGCCATTGCCAATCCTGCAGCAAATCCAAAGTAGGTTGTGCCACCATCAAAAGTTGTAAAGGTTAAAATATCTATCCCAGA